>Ga0222718_10001591_pt1 | contig 21283 bp, 20 predicted proteins | sample C33_27DmetaG_FD_165045 | JGI IMG/M metagenome (GOLD analysis project Ga0222718, IMG submission 165045) | Estuarine water microbial communities from San Francisco Bay, California, United States - C33_27D | ecosystem: Environmental > Aquatic > Marine > Unclassified | place: USA: California...
GTTACTGTCGGTGTTGAAGATATACTAATGGATGGAGTAGTTGTTGGTGAAATACTGATAGATGGTGTTGCGGTTACAGATGGTGAAATACTGATAGATGGAGTTACGGTCGGTGTTGAAGATACACTAATGGATGGTGTAGTTGTTGGTGAAATACTGATAGATGGTGTTGCAGTTACAGATGGTGAAATACTGATAGATGGAGTTACTGTCGGTGTTGAAGATATACTAATAGATGGAGTAGTTGTTGGTGAAATACTGATAGATGGAGTTGCAGTTACAGATGGTGAAATACTGATAGATGGAGTTACCGTTGGTGTTACGGTCGGTGTTGGTGTCGGGTTTAAACATATTTCACAACTAGCATAACCTGTAAATGTAAAATCGGCATATACGGCATTACTAGTATCATCAATTACTGCAGTCAAACAACTATCGCTAAGAGTACCACTAAGAATATTTGTAGCGGTTACTCCAGAAACAAAACCAATTTCACCTGAAATAAAATCTCCAACACCTACATCATATAATTTGTATAGAGTACCTGTTGAACATCCTGACCAAACCTCACTAGTCGCAGCAAGACTATCAATATTTTGACAGTCTTCACAATTATCAAATAACATAACAGCAGTCTTAATTGCCTCATTACTTGAGGGTTCTTCAACTGTATAACAATCTGAATTGTCGTCAGACACCACGGATGATACCCCACTAATAGGAATACCTAAAAAATCGGGTATCTCCCATATCTCAGTAGTATCACTACCGCACAATTTTACCTGATATATTGCCATCTAGTTTTTTCTTACTATATAAATAACCAGATAATCGATTTTATATAAGAAAATTAGGACTCTTTTCTTAATTTACCATCATAGTGGTCAAATCTATCATGTTCGGTAGGTGTTAATAATAATAAACCCGGTTTTATATTATCTTTTATCGTTTCTTGGAAGATATACGACATCCAAGTTTGTTCAAATGGTCTATCCCATTTTTCTGTTAAAAACATTTTTTTATTACCTTCTTTAGAAACTATCTGCGGCCAATTACTATAGTATATTTCCCCATGTGCAAAGGGTATCCCTTTAAATGAGTCTATCTTAGTTATTTTAGTTTTCGGAGCATTACGGTCTAACCCTGTTTTTGGTAATTTACTTTTATTTGGCCAAACTCTTTTTCTTATATTTTGTGGTACATTATACCAAGACCATTGTGTTCTATTATCTCCGTAAAATTCAGTAAATGATAGTTTTAAAAAATCAAATCTATTATCTCTAATTATTTTTAATGATGAGTCGTATAGATTATTTACATATCTATTAAATCCATTTTTACAAGTTTCACCTTTTTTAGGGTAGAAGAACATATCGTCCTCAAAGAAAAAATAATAATCATAATTATTCTCATCCGCGTGTTCCGCAACGAATTGCCTTCCACCACAAATACCTAAATTATCTTTTTTAATGTGAGTAAAACCATAACTGTCACATATATTTTTATATATAGGTGTTGTTGACTCATCTGTTGAATTATCTAATACATACCATTTTGGTTTTATAACAAAATTGTTATCATACTTTTCCATTGACTCAATCAATGTTTGTAATTGCTTTGGACTGTTGAACGTTATTACGTATAATGCCGTATTTTTTATGTTTAGTAATGGTAGGTTACTTTCTTCAGGTTTATTTAAAGTCTCATTAGTTTTTGGTACATGATTATCATTTTTAACGTCTTCGAAAAATTTATTGATTAGTCCGTTACCATTTATTTCAAAAAACTGATATCTGTCATCGTACACATATGTTAATATAGTAAAAATAGATTCTTCAGTACCCATTAATCCTTGTTTAAGGGTTTCTTCCATCATATTATAATACTCACCACTAAATCCTGATATTTCTTCTTTTGGACCACCAAAAAATCCTCCCCTACAGACTCTTTTTACTTTTTCACCACAGTATTCATTAATTTTATTATATTCAAACCCATGTATTTCGGTAGTAGTCTCATATGGAAACGCAACAAATGATATTTTATTTATCTCGTCTAATTTATCTAAAACCATATCATGTGTGAAATAACCAACATGTACAGTATTAGTTATACCCGCATCCAACCAAAATAAGTGAGTAGAGTCAAATCTATCTAAAATTGCAGCGTCGTTTAATAAAAATGGTTTTGACATCACTAAAGGATTATACATTTCTAATCTTGCTTGTGTTGAATTCTTTAACCACCCAACTTGGTTAATCCACTTTGGGTTATTTCTTATCTTTTGTATATCTTCAAAGAAATGTTGTTTAAACCATTCTGTTTTTCTTTCGATAAATTGTATGTTATCGTGTGTTTTGTTTTTTTCTACGAACTCACCTAGTTCTTTGTCCCCAAAGATTATAAGATTATAAGGTATGTTTAAAAAGTTTTTAAATTGTTTTAAATAGTGATTATCAAAATCTCTACTCCAACCTTCATTTAAATCTCCTCTGTTTATGTCCCATAAACCAGTCACTAATGTTATTCTATTGTTCATTATCTACGTTTTTTAAAATAAAATTTATCTAAAACAAGTGCATCCATTTTTGTATTATTATACACTTCAAAAGCATCTGAATATCTGGATAATATTGGTTTTCCGTTTACGTTAAATGAGGTGTTTAATAACACTCCGACTCCTGATTCTTTTTCAAATTCAGTTAATAATTCGTATAACCAAGGATTTTGTTCTTTAGTTACTGTTTGTACTCTAGCGGTACCATCCACATGTGTTATTGAAACTAATTTATCCCTATACTCTTCTTTAACTGTAGGACAAAAACTCATCCATCTACTTTCACCATCAAAATCAAAATATTTTGACACGTCTTCAAGTCTACAAACAGGTGCGAACGGTCTATACCATTCTCGATTCTTAACTTTTTCGTTGAGTATATCTTTCATGTTTGGATATGTTGGGTTACACAATATACTTCTATTACCTAAAGCTCTTGGTCCGTGTTCTGACGTATCTCTAACAACTCCCACAATTAAACCCTCATTTAAATCTTTTGATAACGTTTTAATTGTTAATTCAGGTATCCATCCATCTTCAACATGACTCATTAAAGTGTGTTTATCTAAAATTTCAATACCCGCATACGTAATATCAATTGCCTTATCGGGTTTTATGTGATTTAAAATCATACCAGTAGCAATACCACAGTCATTTGGGTTTGGTGGTACAAATACATCTCTTTTTAGTTCTTTATGTAATTTAGTATTTAAAAGTATGTTTAGTGCACATCCTCCAACCAAAATTAATGGTAAATTTTGATATTTTTCTAAATACGGATTTGCTAACTCCATAAAAACATTTTCAAACGCTATCTGAGATGTTTTAGCAACATCCCAAGCGGTTTGCCCTGTTAATCTATTTTTTTGATTAAATTCTATACCTGTCTCTTCACTTAAAACTTTTAAAAATTCTATATAATTATTACCATCAGGTTTTTTTCTATAGTAATTTTCAAAATGAGGTAACCAATCATTATTTAAATTACCATAAGAGCATAATCCCATTATCTTACCTGAATATACTAAGTTACCAATATTTAAAGCAGGTTCTTTACGAATATCACCTAAGTAATCACCAAAAGACATGTATGGAAACCCTAAATCAATATTGTGTTTTTCAACCAACTCTATGTTTTTCCTATTTTTTGCATGATATATGTTGAAAAATCCATCATTACCTCCTCCATCAAAAGATATTATTAAAGCCTCTTCATAGTCTGTTTGATAAAACCCACAAGCCGCGTGACTTAAATGATGTAAACTATCTTTGTAATTTTTGGCTGGTATTAATTTTTCATAATGAACTTTATTTTTACCTTCTACAGTGTCTGAGTTTAAATGAAAGCACGTCTCATACTCACTTATACCATACCTTTCTTTTATATATTCTAATACATATTTTAACAAAAATCTTCGACTATAAGAAACTAAGTATTGTGAGTGACCCGCATTCTTTTTAGTTAAAAATCTTTCTAATTCAATAACTGTTATTATTTTACCATTTTCTTCAACAACTACAGACGCGTTGTGTGAACCATAAAACGCAATATTCGCCATTTATTTAAAATTTTTTATATTTTCCACCATTAATAGATGTAAATTCAAAACAATTGTTTATAACGTGTCTTAATTCAGGAAATGCGATGTTCATTTTAGATTCTAAAGCAGACACTCCTATCTCAAAACCCTCAGCATAATTTAAAATTTTATTCTCAATTGTAAACTCTAACATCTCTTCCCAATGACTAATAAACTTTTTTAATTTATCTGTGTTTTTTAGTACAAAAAATTGTTCATTAGGTACATGTGCATTATCCCACTTGTTATCATTTTCTAAATTATATTTTTCAAATTTTGTCTTAAAAAAACAATTTTTATTTTTTCGACAAGAACCTATTTTAGAAGGTCTTTCGAAGGCACCATCTAAATTTCTTTCTTTCATTAACTCAAATAATTTAATCATTTTTTCACCTTTAAAATCATCACCTATTCTCCAATCGGCGTCGGTAAAAACTACATAGTCATAGTCTTTTTCTATCACATGTTTTATTGCATATAACTTTAAATTATATACAAATGTAGGTGTATTACCAATTATTAAAATGTGTTCTTTCTGACCTATATTGGTGAATGTATGTTTTTCAGTTGATTTTATATCTTCATTAGTTGTTATATTAAAATCTGCGTCACATTTTTCAGCCAAATTTTTATGTAATTCAATTGCACTTTTTAGATATTCATCACCTATCGCTAATGTAGTAAACAAGTATTTCATGACTCAACAACCTTAACTAAAAAATCTAACAAATAATCAAAACTATAATATTCAGGTAATTTATTATCTAAAAATATAGGCTCTTCAATATATTTTTTATGTAGATTTTTATCAGTATCTATTCTTTTAACTAAATCTAAAAATTCATCTAAATTTTCAAAATCATGTAAGTTAATAAAACTATTTGGATTAAACCCTTCTTCTAAAATGAATTTGTTTCCTTGGAATATTGGTATGGCACCGGCGAAATACGCGTGATATATTTTTTCTTGTAATATATAATCAGTATTATTATAATGTATCGCCATATTAAACTTATACTTATTAAAAAATCCAATTTTTTCTCTATAAGTTAATCCGTCATTTCTACCTATATATTCTTCTCTCATCCATTGGTACTTATTTAGTTCTTCTTCTTTTGCTATATTTTGTCTCCATGGACCTGATGACGTTACTTGTTTATATTCTGATAATTTATCAAAAATTTTACCTCTATATTCATTATTAGATGCCTGTGTAATAGAACAAAACCTATTATTTCTTTCATATATTAAATCGAAGTCCCTCTTTTGTGTTAACCAATTTAAAGGACTGTCAGTTAACCTAGCTTCATCAAATAATGTCCAAACATCTATCACTCCCGATGGTTGTCTAAGATATCTTTCGTGTTCAATTTTTTGATATCCTATCGCCCATTGATTCTCGTGTTGCCTAACCATATTAAAATCCGCCACTTCACCTGAAACATAAATAAATTTTTTATCTTTATTTTTACTAGCGTGAAAATTCGTGGGTAAATGTTTTGTGTATGTATCAATTCTGTTCGCATCACAATGTAAATTACTATGAATTACAATATCAGGATTGATAGGGTCTATTATAACATTATATTTTTTTGATAACGCAAACTTAAAGAAATTTGCCCAACTATGATTTCCATGATTTGGGAAGTTTTGTCTAGTTATTCTTATTGTTTTCATATTAAATATTTTTAAACTTTATCAGTTATTTTTATAGTTTCGTCATTAAACGGCCCATTATCATGTACAATGATTGGATTAAACCCATTAATTTTAACTTTCCCGTTTGTTATGGTTATATACTTTTTAGAGTTAAGTGAACTCATAAAAAATTTACAGTCCTTGTCTATGATAATATCGTCACTGTGAAGATATTCTATCGTCCATTGTCCTTGGTCATCAATACCTCCTTGATATTTTTTATCGACAATGTTCTCAAGATGTTCTAATATTTTTTTAGTGTATCCAAAGTAAGTACCTGAATTAAGATATTTATATTCAGAATTTATATTTTTTTTGTCATAGAGATGGTTAAAGTTTGTTGGTGGCCATTGTTCTTTTTCAGCACCCATAACTACTGAACATCCTTCTTTTTTAAAATTTTCTATAATATTTTCAGGACTACTATAGAAGTTAGTGTCAGTAGCGTCTAAAAACAACATATATTCATACTTGTTTAATAAATTTTCTTTTATATAGTCAATGACTTTAACAACTTTATAGTAGTAAAGTCTTATATAATAAGAATCGTCATCTATTAATTTGTTATGTCTAATTATATGAATATCCTCTTCGTTAAAATAATTTAAAGAGTTATCATAAAATAATGGTTTGTAATGTTGTGGATAATCAAACAATACAGTTACTAATGCAATATCTTCTAATTTCATTTTATTAAAAAAATACAACTCCCGTTCCAGATACGTGTCCGATATGTGTTATATCCAACTTATCTTTTTTTATGTTTTGCCAAAAACTTTTCATTTGTTTATTTAAATAAATGTCATCTAATATTAAAATTCCTTTGAATCCTACTTCTTCCAAACGATTAAATAATTGTTGTTCAAATATCCCATCGTGATTGGTATCTAAAAGAATTATTTTAGACTGAATGATTAAATCTACGTACTTTTCATTTAGAACATTATCAATCAAATATTCAATGTTTTCTGGATAATAATTTAAATCTAGTTGATTAGTAACATTAAAGGATATTACATTATTACTTTTATTGTAAGACAATGCCAAAGAAGAACATCCTTTTAATGTGCCAATATCCAAAAAAGTTTCATTATCTAAATTTTTTGATAGGTATTTAAGTAACCGATAATGTTCAAATGAAGAAAATCTTTTATAGTAATCCTGATACTCTAAACTATTGATATATTTAAAATCATCCATATCAATAGAATCCAAATCATTATTTGTGATATTTTTTATTAATTCTTTCATTATTTTTTTATTACTTTTTTATGAAGATACCTGTTAATAAGTTTCCCTCTGAATGTCTATCATCTTTTATACATTCAATAGTTTTAAATCCATTTTTTTCGAAAACTTCCTTTAATGAATTTTCATTATAGTATGCAACGTGTTGGACTCCGTTATCATATGCATGTTCATAAGGAATGGATATGATACAATAACCTTCGTTATTTAAAGATTCGAGTAATTTTTTTATTATCGAATCAATATCTTCAGGGTATATATGTTCAATAGTATGAAATGAAATTATGGTGTCATATTTTTCGTTTATTTCAAAATCAATAATGTTTGAACAGATAAAATTAATATTACAATCAGAAAATTGTTCTTTTGTTTTGTTTGCAATATCAATCGCATCGCAATTTAAATCTAAACCTGTTACTTTTGTAACATTTTCATTTTCACAAATTAAAAATGTTTCTGCTCCATGATTACAACCAAAATCAAATACTTTCCCTTTAATTATATTAGAGTATAAATTTAGTATCTGTCCGTTGGGGTGATTTCTCCAATCTTCTGGTGAAGGGTTTCTTGTGATGTAATTCTCCTTTATTTTATACTTATCAATTTTACTTTCCATAATTTTTTAATCTTTATAACTATACTTATCAAATTTTAAATTTATAAAATCTTCTTCCCATTTTTCATACACGATTTCCGCTAAATCATCATTATAATATGTTTTCCAAAAATCGTGTTTACTCTTATTTAAATGAGGTAAAGAAATTAAATCTTTTTCTTTTACTCCGTTCATTAATTGAACTTTTTTAAAGTCTTCTTCTATGTTGTCGAATCTTCCAACAAAATCAACTATAACATTATTATTATCGTCTGTAATAAATTTCCACTGTGTATATTTACTAGTGTGGTAAATTTCGGGTCCTTCGGTATTATGAAAATCTAAAACAAATGATTCAAATGTTGGATATTTCTTTGTAAAATCTACGAATGTTCTTTTTTTACGTGTCGGGTCACCCATTTTTACCCAATAAAAATATGAACTTAATACTTTTTCATATGGGTTTCTTACAATCGCAAAAGAAAAAAAATTATCTAAGTTTTTTATGTTTTTAGCGAGTGTAGGTATAATGGTTTTATTACTTTCTTTTATTAAACCTGAGCTTTCTATTGATACACCTGCAGTTTTAGTTATTGCTATAAATAAAAAATCTTTCATTATAATTTACCTGTTAATCTTTCGCACCATCCCTTACTTTTAGAATAGGGCCATACTACCCAATAATCTGGTTTATGTGCTGTTTGGAACTCTCTCCATAATTTACAATACCCTGAAGGGTCTCTCATCATCATATTTATTTCATTTAAGTCAGCATCTTTCCTAAATATGGTGTTATTATCTTTATCGTGAAAGGCAACCACCCAATATTCATAATCTTTTTCAGGTACTTGTGAGTATGGTATGTCTACACAGTGTTTAAATATTGAAGCGAAACTATTTAACCACTCTTCCTCATTTTCAAAACTACTAATGGGTGGGTTTGGTGGGTATTTTTTATCCAATGTATATTGTTGTATTGCTCTGTTTTTAAACATTATACCCGCATATTCTTCATAGTCTCTCAAAGTTCTAATATCACCAAAACCATACTTACCTTCATGACCTTCTTGTGTTTCTCCATCCATACCAAATAGTTTTCTATTTGTTAAGTGTGATTTAGCGTTTTTTTCACCCCATTCTCTATCATCATCCCATACTTTAGTTCTGTTTTTCCTTGTGTATTCATGCCAAATTAATGGTTTATGTGGGTGAAATAAATCATAACCCCAAGTATATGCTCTAGCGGCTATTGAAATTTCTTCCCCATGAAATAGATAATCAGGGTTGTGTTGAACCTCTTCACTAAATTCTCCAACGGTAAAACAATAGTGTGCAGAATAAAATCTAGCAGGTACAGGTAATTTAAGTTCCCTCCAATTAGGTATTGCGTCAGGGATAAAAAATACCGCCCCTTCAGGTATAAATCTATCAAACAACATCATCCAAGGGTCTTTCGCTCTAGCCGCAGGGTCGTTATCAGGGTCAAAAGATGATACATAAGCGGTTAATAATGGTTTTTCATGTCCTTCATCCTGCAAATCTGTAATCATCTTTATCATCTCAGTATCCCAATTCTTTTCAAACCTCATATGAGAGTCTATTTGAAGTGTGTATTTTTCTCCATTATAGAGTTGTTGTATCGCATGTCTCGCCCAACATACTCCTTTAGTTTCATTATAAAGTACATCAATAATTTTAAATCTTTCATCTTCTCTCCATTGCCCCACATCTTCAAATGTATCATCAGGATGATACTGTCGGCAGACACCCACAACTAAATTTTCGGGGTGTTCTGCGTTATCTAACATACTTTGAATAGTATTTTTTAAATCAGGGTCTCTATAAGATGCAACCTGAACAAATATTGTATTATCTTTACTCATTTTAATTATTTTTTTTCATATAATGTTCCTTCCATTCTGTTAACCCATCCTTCTTTCTTAGAGTGTGGCCAAACAACCCATTTATATGGTCTACTGACAGTATTAAAACTTCTCCATAATCTACAGAACCTATCAGGGTCTGTCATCATTCTTTTTATTTCATCAGGTAATGCATCATCTCTGTGTATTTCATTACCGTTTTCATCTTCAAACGCAACCGCCCAAACATCATAATCATCATGCGGTACACTATCGAAATGTATGTCGATACAATGTTTGAATGGTGTTGAGAATGAGTTTTGGTATTCCTCCTCTGTTTCAAATACAGGATTTGGTGCATATTTCTTATCTAGTGTGTGTTGTTGTACCGCTCTACGACCAAAAGAAATACCTGCATATCTTTCATAATCGTCTAAAGTTCTTTCAGTACCTAATCCATACTTACCGAAAAATTCAGGGTCATAAACCTCACCATCCATGCTAAGTAATTTTCTATTTCTAGCATGTGAACCATCATTAATTCCTCCCCAATTTGTGTGGTCATCCCAATGTTTCTTTAAACCCCTTCTCGTATAATAATGCCACAAGAATATTTTGTGGGGGTGTAACAAATCATATCCGTGAGTGTATGACCTTACCGCGATAGAAATTTCTTCTCCGTGGAAATAGTATTGGGGGTCATGTTGTACTTCTTCCGCAAACTTACCATCAGCAAATGCAAAATGCGCCGAATAAAATCTTGCGGGAATTGGTTCTGTTAACTCGTTAGCCTCGTCTATTGTTGCCGGTAAAAAATGAACATTACCATCAGGACTAAACCTATCAAAATCCATTCTCCAAGGTTTTTTAATTCTATCCGCAGGGTCATTGTCAGGTTCAAATGAAGGTGCGTAACTCGTTAAAAGTGGTTTTTTAATACCTTGTTTAACTAATCTTTTATATTCTTTTTTTATCTCATCGTCCCAATTAGGTATAAATCGAGTATGTGAATCTATTTGTAATGTATAGGTCTCTCCACTATAAAGTTGTTGTAATAAATTTCTTGCCCAACAAGCTCCTTTACTATCTTCGTGTGGTATATCTAATATTCTAAATCTATCATCATCTAAGTATTCACTTAAATTGTCCCATTCATCTTCGGGTGAATGTTGCCAAGAAATACCAAATCTTAAGTCTTTAGGGCTTTTCGCTTTGTCTAAAATATCTTTTAATGTGTTCAGTAAATCGGGGTCTCTATATGATGCTATTTGTACAAAAATTGTTTCTGGTTTACGTGCCATAATTCTTTTTTTTTAAAAATCATAAATTTAATAGAAATGTAAAGGTGTTTTACTTATGAATAATATTTATAATTAAATGAAATTACTTAAGACCATACACAAACTTATAGAAGAGGCTGAAAACAATCTTTATGATGCTTCATTAAAAAGTGACAGTATTAAAGAAATTGGAGTGTTAGAGAATAGGTTAGAGGAGACTATAAATTTATTAAATATTTATAAATCTGAGTAGTCAATTTTATTCACTTTTATGGGTTTACCTTTTGTAGTATAATTTTCAGAAATATTTTTGGCATTTTTTATTTCTTCTTTATATAAAGGTTTTCCATTATATATTTCACCTATAAAAAATTTATTATTACCTTTTAAAAACCATTTATCTCCTCTTAATTTACTTCTAACTTTTATGTTATTAATACACGTATCTAAATCATTTTCAAAATACACCTCTTCTATGTTATAATTTTGTATCATACCCTCTAATGTACTTATAAATTTATTTAGATTATCAGAATCACAAAAACCAATACTATTTACTATAATATCATTTTTTAAATTTAAATTTTTAATCAAATCATCAAATCTAATATCTAAATTATTAACTTTAACTTTACCCCAATCATCATATTTTACATAATCTATAAACTGATTAGTATAATGGGTTTTACCGGAACCAGGTAAACCAATAACAATCTTTAAATTAGGTTTTTTGAGTATTTTTTTACACTGTTCAAATACACTATTGACAGATATTGATTTTTGACATATAAACTGTTTATTAGTTCCCTTATAGACGGGACACCAATTCCAATCGCCAGCGTCAAACATAAATTCACTGTCATTCCAACACTTAATACACGGATTAGTTGGTTTAACTCTAAAACAATTGTTTTTAAATTCGTGCCACTCTTCAGAAAACCCTGCAACCATTAATGTCTTTTTATTTAAAGACCAATTTAACCATGATAAACCAGAACTTAAACCTACAAAAAATTCAGCATGATTTAATAATGTACAAATCCTATCAAATGAATCGGTAGCATCATTTATAGTATTTTTAATATATAGTGGGTCTTTTGACGAGGTAACTACTTTATACCCCGTTTCATTTAATTTTTTTGCGAGTTCCTCCCATTTTTTAATGTCCCATTCTTTACAACCAGATGTTGATTGTGTTCCAAATACAATATATTTTTCACCTATAAAGTCACCTTCGTCTTTATAGTTAACCCCATAATTTAATTCATTAAATTCAAGTCCTAATATGTCAGAAGCGGTTTTCTGTAATGGAATTAAATTAACAGTATTAGGATTTAAATTAGTTTTTGACCATTTACCATCTTCTCCTTTAAACCACCCTATTTTTAAATGTTTTATACAGTTCACAACTGTACCTGGATTTATAAAGTTAATATTTTCATAGTGTTTATTACCTATAAACCAATCGTTATGAAACGTACTTAAAAAAACATTACAATTATGTTTTTTTTGAAATTCAACAACATAGGGTGCCCAAGCCAACGTATCTCCCCATGATTTTGAATCTAAACTTATTAATACATTTTTACCTTCAGTGTTTAACCTATCATATAATTTTCCGTCTATATAGATGTACCAATCTACGTAATATTCAATATTACATTGTGTCCACATATTATTTTTAATAGTATCACTATGGTAGACATTACCTTTTTTGTCTTTGAATTCAACAAAATAAGTTTTATCCTCGTCACCTAATATCTCTACTTTAGGTCCATAAAAATAATTTATATTAATTTTATTTCTCATTTTCTCGTTATTACTAAATGTCTAAAGAAATCAAACCATGAGTAGTTGGATAGGTGTTTTCCGACAATATTTAACAACTTTTGTTTTTCTTGCGATAATACGTCATTCAAATTTTCTTTAATGTCAAAATTTTGATTGATGTAGTATATAGTTACATTATCAAATTCGTTAATGACCTCCAAAAATTTTTCTTTCCTCTCATCCTTGATATTGTCCCAAACCACAACAGCATTCTTACTCTCATAATCATTAAAGGTTATATTTTTATCTGGATATAATTCGTCAATTTCTTTTTGACAAATATTGTCAGTAAACAAAACAATATCATCAACATCATTTAGAAAATCACAAACAGACAATGCTGCAGTTTCCTTCCAAATATGATTATAGATATCAAACCAACCACCTCGTTTTGTTTTGTTTTTATATAGATTTAAATAATAGTTCGCGTTTTCATTAAACTTTCGACTTTCTTCAACCGTTAAAAACCCACTATCGGAATTGTCTCTTCTGATATAGGTATATAAGTTTCTTGGAATGTTGAGGTGGTCGCCGCGATTTAAGTTATAGAACAAAAAAAATGAATCTGTTGACGTCTTTTGATTACCCATAATCATCATACTACTATCTTTGGGTCGGCGCATACACCTTCCGCAACCAAACATGGAATATGATACCCTATTTTCCCACAAATCATCAATTTTGGTTTGCGTTCGCATTTCAAACTCTTCAACATAATCATCTACAGGTTGCGTAAGATAATATTTCAACAACTTACCTTCCTCATTAACTTGAGATAGATTAGAAAAAATACTTTTTACATTTGGATATTTTCTGAAGTGGTAGTCATATAGTTGCAGTGTGTTTTTGTCAATAATGTCATCTGAATCCAAATCAAAATAATAGTCATAATCAAACTCTTGAAAGAAATTTTGGTATAAATACAATTCCCTCTTTTCTTTAACATCATAATATATAATCCGTTTTTCGTTCAACTCAACAACTCTGTTCTTGAGGTATTGTCTGAAATCAGGGTCATCACTGAAGTCGTCACCAACAATCAAAATCCAATTTTTATATGTTTGTTTTAACACGTTGGTAAACGTATTTTCAACATGTTCTTTAGTGTTGTTATAAAACGAGGTGACCAACAAAAACTTACCTTTATCTTTAAACATTTTTATACTTTTCCATTATTCTAAAAAATACCTCATCGGGTGATGGTTGACACTTAAATTCTGTATATTTTTCTTGACATTCAGGATAGTACGGCATTTTGTTTATTGTTGCGTGTTCTCTAACTGAATATTTTGGACAACTACCACAAAATAGTTTACATTCTCCACCAATGAATTCAAATTTATAGTTTTGACTACCTTTTCTCCATGGTGCAGTTTTTTCATATCTTATTGACGCACCTATTTGTAATATTTCAGTATCTGTCGACCCAGCTAAATGTACAGGACCTGAATCAAAACTAATGAGACACAAAGAATTATTTAATACGTGCCATAATTCACTTATAGGTCTGTATTTAGATTGTTGTTCTTGTCCCCCTACTGTGTCATCACAAAAATCCAAATCAATGTTTTGTAGTTTGAAGACATTCTTTTTCATCTTACCAACGGAAGTTACTTCAGTATGTGATTTACCAATAGTAACCACTTCTAAATCTGTATGTTCTTTAATTAAATCGACAAGTCTTTGCCAGTTACCTTTTGGCCATGTTCTATTAGGCCAATTATCTGTTATATGTAACACTACATGATTTTTAGTTACTTTTTTAGAGTCTTCGGTTTGTTTATCTGCAAAAAAATCATAATGTAACTCTTCGGGATATAAAGTGACTCCGACACCTAAAGCATGTAACTGTCTTGCTTCAAAATTACTTAGTTTTATATTAATATTTTTACCGTTTATATTAATTGTCGGGTTATATGTCTCATAAGTTTCTTTATATTGTCCTCTATTAAAGTTATCATCCCATGGTATTACGTTATTCACATATGGATTATTTTTAAAAACATCAGGTCTTTTGGTCATAACATCTATAGGAATACCATAACTTTTGGACACCTTTCTAATTGTTGGTGTAGAACATATGGTGTCACCTAATGCAGGGCATGATACTGTTAATAATACTTTCTTATCTAAAGATATGTTTATAGTCTTTTCGTGTAGAATATCTTCTCCTTTGTGTAATTTAATTACATAGTCACCACCTATTTTTAAATAGGGTGCCGAAACCCAATATAAAAAACCTTTTTTTATTTCATCAAATTTAAATCCACCTAAAATGTTATCATTTTTGATTATAGTGATTTCAACGTTATTGTGGTCTTCATTTAAATAAAACTCTATTTTTTCTTCGTTAAATTGTGTTATATTCATCATATTTAATCATTACCCTAAAAACTAATATTTTTAGTTTACTAAGTAAACCATAGGCATTATGTTTAAAAAAAATATTTATGAGAAATTTAGATGAAACTTTTGACTGGGGTGAAAGCACCGATGGCTTTATTAATAGTGTGTCCTATGAGATATTTAAAGAATTACATTACGAAAGAATTTATTCTGTAAGAGAGGGTGACGTAGTATTAGATTTGGGTGCGAGTGTAGGTCCATTTACTTGGAGTGTTTCTGATAGAGCTTCAAAAATTTACTCTTTCGAACCCATTCCAAATACATATAAAATTCTAGAGAAAAATACATCGAATCTTAATAATGTTGAGGTAATTAAGAAAGCTTTGTATCATACTTCAGGTACATATAAATTTCCATTTGATAATAATTTAGGTGAGGGTCCTTGTGAAACTATGTCTAAAGAAGATGAAATTAAAATAAAAAATGAAGGTATTATAGTTAATACTTTGTCTTTTATGGATTTTATTAAAGAATACAATATCAATAAAATTGACTTTATTAAAACTGATACTGAAGGTGGTGAGTATAACTTATTTAAAGATGAAAATATCCATTTTTTAAAAAACAATGTTAGAAATATTGTTGGGGAATTTCACTTAATAAGTGAGTCACATAAAACAGAATTTAGATACTTTAGAGATAAATATTTATCTCAATTTAAAAACTACACCGTATATAGTGCGGGTGGAGACATCGATATCACTTGGTCACTATTTAAAGATGAACCTTATGATAGTGTCAATGTTAAGAGCTTACCCCCTTTTATAGATTATTATAATTTAATATATGTTTACATAAGTAATGAGTAATATATTAGTAAATATAATCTCTAAAAGTATTGGTGATAATTTAGCGTCAATACCTTATATAAACAAGTTTAAAGAAGATAATTTAAACTATAACATATATGTGTCCTGTAATGAGTTATTGAAGCCTTATCTTATTGATTCTTATCCTAACTTAAATTTTTTTGAGTTGGGTGGTTACGATAAAATTATAAATTTAGATTATAATTTTAACTTACCTATACAAAAAGGTTATGCAACTCAATTAGGATATACAGGTGATGAATATATTAAACCTATTTTAGACTTCATCCCTAAAGAAAAACCTTTAGATAAAAAATATGTTTGTTTTGGTATTCATTCAACAATGCAAATGAAGTATTGGAACCACCCTAAAGGTAAATCAGAACAAAAAAAGTCAACTAACTGGGTAATATTAAACCAAAAGTTACGTAAATATGGATTAACTCCTGTTGTGGTAGAAAAAGATGAGTTATTTGGTTCAAAACCTTTTTTTAACGGAATACCATCGGGACCTATAAAAAGAATAGGTATGGATTTCTATGATGTATTAAACTATATATACCATTGTGAATTTTATATAGGTTTAAGTTCTGGTTTAAGTTGGATTGCTCACTCGATGAATAAAAAAGTTGCTATTATTTCTAACTTTACAGAGGATTGGAATGAATTTGATTTAAAATGTGAGGACTACATTAGAATTACTAATAAGTCTGTTTGTCATGGTTGTTTTAATAAAATAGTAACGGAGGAAGAAAAGTCTAAGGTGCGTAATAATTGGTATTACTGTCCTATACACTCAGGCACTAATCGTGAATTTGAATGTCATAAGTCAATAACACCTGATGATGTCATAAATTCAATAAATAAATGGTTATAATGAAAATAGAAGTATCAACAGGTGAGATAGTAGATAAACTATCCATTCTACAAATTAAAAAACTTAATATCTTAGAAGAAGATAAACTTATTAACGTTAAAAAAGAATTTGACTATCTACTTAACATTGTTGAAAATAAAATAGGTATACCAACCTCAGATGAGTTATATCTTAAATTGTTCACAATAAATAAAAAATTATGGGATATCGAGGATGATATTCGAGATAAGGAACGTGCAAAATCTTTTGGTGATGAGTTTGTTAATTTAGCTCGTTCTGTTTATTTCACTAATGATGAAAGAGCAAAAGTTAAAAAGGAAATAAATGTCAAGTACGGTTCCGATTTTGTTGAAGAAAAATCTTATAGTGATTATTAATTAGTTCGGTTGATATCTATCTTCATCTACGTAATAGTTACCGTATGTAAATGACCCTATTTCAGGGTCATTTACATCTATAGTTTGTGCAAAGTAAAGTTTAATAAATTCATTATTATCTTTACGGTATAAATTATACCCATTAGTTTCACATATATATTTTACCTCTATTATATTCATGACTCATAAATTTTAACTAAATCAATTCCAATATCCGCCTTATACCCTGTACCATTTTGTGCGACAAAGTAAATATATTGGTCTGCATCAATAGTTCTATAACTATTTAAACTAAGTGTGATTTTTGACCATACCGCACCCGCATATGTAACAAAATCATAAGTCGCAGAGTTAGAATTTTGCGTTAGTGTTGTTGTACCATCTTCTTGCGTTCCTGAATGTGATGCAGTAAAATAATCAATTAATGTTGCATTTGTATGATTAGATGTTGCGGCGTCATCAATATATACATATAAGTCAGCCATTTGGTCTCCATATGCATTTACCCAAAATTCTAGTGTCAAATCGTTTGAAGTGCTTCCCATTTCAGTTGTAAAGTTATAACCTGGTGTTCTCGCAACAAAACAAAATAGGTTTTGACTACTTGTGGCTTCAGTATACATATATTTATCAAAACCTACTGCTTGAGTAGGAGTACCCGATGGTTCTGTTGCACCTCCTTGTGGTCCTGTATAGTTAGATGGTGTAGTATCTTGCGCTAACTGCCACCCAAATACGGTTTTATTAGATGTTAATCCCCAATATGTACCATCAACCGCAGATGAACCATTAGTCCAATCTGAATGTGTTAGGGATGGTGACCATTCAGCGCCTGTGGTTTCTACAACCGTTTGGTCTTCAAAGCTAAATGTATTTGACGAAAATAAAGAAGGTAATATTGATTGTCCTATTATTTTTGACGCTCCAGATAAAAATATACTACCTATTTTATTAATAGTGTTTGGAACAACATCATTAATACTGTCCAATAAGTATGTCACTTCACCTGATGGTGTTGGTGTTGGTGTAATTGAAGGAGTAATGGTTGGTGTAATTGTTTGAGATGGTGTTGGTGTGGGTGAAGTTCCTCCTTCTGTATAATATACCTTTAAAGCTAATCCTCTTAAAGCGACCATTACTGGTGTTAAAGTAATTGAGTCAATATCAATTCTAAAACCAAAATCTGCTTGGTCCGCAGGGTCCCACGTTAATCCAACCAAATTAGTTGGTCCTCCAACCAATACTTGACCGCTCCCTGAAGGGTCTGGGTAATAATCGTTTGCACCTGTAAAAGTATTTGAATACAACGAACTAGAGTACGAACTACCATTATAAAGTCTTATTGAAAGTGTCGCAGTTTCAGTAGGTCCCGTTGAACCTGCAGTACCTATTCTACCTGTTCCTGTTGCTATGGTAGTAGATACCAATTCAATACCATCTATTGTAGCTCCTGCAGGAATTTGACCGCTATCAAAACAGTTGTACCATAATGTCGCAACATTTGCAGTAGTTGCAAACGCTGCACTTGAAGAAGTTTGGTCTCTATGGACTCTTATAGGTTGACTCCAATTTGTTTTACCCGCAACACTCGTATTTGATAATGGGCCTAATGATGATGTATTCGCCATTTTTAAAGGGTTCTAGCCATATTTAATTCCCAAGTTAATTCAGATAACCATATCCATCCTGTATTATTATCATACCAATAATCAGGAACAAAATAGTCACCCTCCACGTAATATACACCAATGTAATTCCCATCTCTATCGGGTATAATTGCAGAGTCGTTAGGTATCGTACTACTTAACTCAGTTTTATATAAAGTGTCATCAAAATAATTTCTTACTTCATATGACCCTTTGTTATTAATATATTTTGCTCTGTTAAAAGTTGAAGCCATTATTATCTAATTTCTACCCAAGTATTATCTGGATTAAAATATACTATAGAGTATGTTGGATTTATTAGGTAACCGACAATTCTTACAATATCTCCTGATGATGATGGTGCGGTTAATGTAAATTGTCCATCAGTTTCACCAACATATACAACATCTCCAATAGAACCCGTTGAAAGGTTATTAACTACTCTAACCATACCATTTAGTACCATAATATTTGGGTCGGTATCGTCAGTACCAACAGCTAAAACACTTGTCGAAGTTGTCACTCCTGTAGCATTTGCTAATGACCATCTAAAACCTGAAACATCACTACCATAATATAAACTACCGGCAGTTATTGTACCCGTAGACGACCATCCTTTTGCAATTCTTGAACCTCCTCCATAATCACCGGCACCTGGTACTGATGAGAAATTTCTTACATTTATTGTACTTATATCCGCCTCACCCGCTAAATTTAATACAGAACCGTTAAATGTTAAATTATCTTCACCATTTAATGAATCACTATCAGTAAATGTTGCAATTCTTTCATTAAACCCGTTAGTTGCGTCTACTACACTTTTAAACGAAAGGGTACCACTACCATTAGTTTGTAAAACTTGACCGTTAGAACCATCAGTTAACGGTAAGGTATATAATTGGTCTACAGTAATTGAGGTCGGTGCTTTAAACCCTACATAATTACTCCCAAGACCTGACCACTCTTTTAACTTAAGTTCTGAAGAAGTTATAGTTCCTGAACCTTCAAAACTGATGTCATCAGCTATAAGTCTTATTCCACCTGTACTTCCAGGGTTAAGTACTATGTCATTACCTGATGTTATAATATCACCATTAATATTTAAATCACCAGTTAATGCCATTGTGCTACCATTAAAAGTAAGATTACTTTCAACAGTGGCGTTAGGTGCGGTTCCATTAAGTGTAATAACACCATTATCAGTAGTTCCGGATAAAGTTAAAGTACCTGAAGAACCTGATGTTCCTGAAGAGCCAGATGAACCTGATGTTCCGCTACTTCCTGAAGAACCTGACGTTCCTGATGAACCCGATGTTCCACTACTTCCTGAAGAACCTGACGTTCCCGAAGAACCTGAACTACCTGATGTTCCCGAAGAGCCTGATGTTCCACTACTTCCTGAAGAACCTGACGTTCCCGAAGAACCTGATGTTCCGCTACTTCCTGAAGAGCCTGATGTTCCTGATGAACCTGAAGTTCCACTACTACCTGAAGTTCCTGATGAACCTGATGAACCTGATGTTCCACTACTTCCTGAAGAGCCTGATGTTCCTGATGAACCTGAAGTTCCACTACTACCTGAAGTTCCTGATGAACCTGATGAACCTGATGTTCCCGAAGAACCTGAAGAACCTGATGTTCCTGAAGAGCCAGATGAACCTGAAGTTCCGCTACTTCCTGAAGTTCCTGATGAACCTGATGTTCCACTACTTCCTGATGAACCTGACGTTCCTGAAGAACCAGATGAACCTGAAGTTCCTGAAGAACCTGAAGTGCCGTTTGCCCCTGACGGTCCTGCCTCTCCACCCATTAAATCCATTATAGTTAACCCTGAACCATCAGCTATAGTTGCTAAAGTGTCACTACCAGTATTTCTTACTGCCCTAATTCTAAACTTATCACCAGATGATACATCTAACACTAGTTGTCCTGTACCTGTCTGGTCACCATTATTTAAGGTTCTATTATACATGAAGATTCGGCTTCCATCCACTTCACTAAATCCACTACCTGTATCTCTTTCTATGTATGCTGTTGATGTACTTCGAGCCGTTCCACTACTAATACCTATAGAAACCCTAAAGACTATCATAGCCCTAATATCCGTATTAACAGTTATCTCATCATTAGATAATGTAAATATACTAATGTCACTATTGTATCTAGTAGTGTCTAAATTTACTGTTATTGGAGTTGTTGTAAATGTTTGTCCTCCAGTATTGTCATATACATCTATAACTTCAGATGCTGTACCAGGGTCTCCTTTTGCCCCTGATGTTCCACTACTTCCTGAAGAACCTGACGTTCCCGAAGAACCTGAAGTTCCCGAAGAACCTGATGTTCCTGAAGAACCGCTTGAACCTGAAGTTCCTGATGAACCTGATGTTCCATTACTACCTGAAGTTCCTGACGAACCTGAACTACCTGATGTTCCTGAAGAGCCTGAAGAGCCTGAAGTTCCTGATGAACCTGATGTTCCACTACTTCCTGAAGAACCTGATGTTCCCGAAGAACCTGA
>Ga0222718_10001593_pt1 | contig 21271 bp, 38 predicted proteins | sample C33_27DmetaG_FD_165045 | JGI IMG/M metagenome (GOLD analysis project Ga0222718, IMG submission 165045) | Estuarine water microbial communities from San Francisco Bay, California, United States - C33_27D | ecosystem: Environmental > Aquatic > Marine > Unclassified | place: USA: California...
GAGGCGACAAATCCGACTGAATCTCAAAAAGAAAAAGTAAGAGGCCAGAAAAGAATGTTAAAAGAAAAGCAAAGAACAGCTACTTGGTACTAATATGTGGTTGCAGGGCTTACAATTAGCCTTTAAAGCGGGCTCACACATTTTTAAACAGCGTCAACAAACTAAAATGTTTATGGCGGATGCACAACGTTTGCATGCAGAAAAAATGGCACGTGGTGAAATTGAAATGCAGCAGCTTGTAAAGTCTGATCAACAGCAATCGTGGAAAGATGAGTTTGTACTCTTACTTGTTTCGTCTCCTGTGTTATTATTAATCTGGTCTGTTTTTTCAGATGACCCAGATATAAAAATTAAGATTGATTTATTTTTTGAATACTTTAAAAACATGCCCATGTGGTTCCAGATCCTGTTTATCTCGGTAATCGGGGCTGTATATGGAATCAAAGGAACTGAAATCATGAGGAAAAAATAATTATGTTTAACAAAATAAGAAAAGTGATGAACATTGCAAAAAAAGCAAAAAATCCAACTACGTTAAAGGTAAAACCTTTATCGGACAGAAGAAGACTTGGTGGCGGTAAGACCGAAAAAATCATGAAAGATTTGGAAGGCGTTAAAAAAATGAGAATTCAAGTTGAACAAGCTGCTAATAAAAATAGAATGAAATACGAAGGCTATGAAGGCGGTAAAAGAAAACCTTTAAAAAGTGATGCTAAAAGTGATATTAGAATTGCACAAGAAGCAAGAAAACGTAGATCAAAAACTAGAAAAGAAGCAGCTGTAGGTGCTGTTGGTGCAGGAACTGCAACTGGTGGTGCTCTTTATGCTGCAGATAAAGTTTCGAAAAAGAAAAAAGGACAGAAAAATGATAAAAAAAATAAAAAATAAAATTTGTATGTTTATTTGTCAGATGTTTAACATCATTCCATGCATGTGTAGTCATGAATGTGAATGTAAAAAAAAGGAGAAAAAATAATGCCGTCTATGAATAGAATGGGTGAAAGAGCAACCCCAAGAAGAAAATCAATGCCTAAAACTAAAATGCCTAAAAGAACACCTAGAACACCTAGTACAGAAGCAAGTGTTAGAGCTAGAAGTATTGGTGAGCCTATGGCAAAAGACCCATTAAGATTAAAAAGATTAAAAAGAGCAGAAGGTGGTAAGGCTTTAAGACCAGTAGATAAAAACAAAAATCCTGGGCTTGCAAAACTTCCAACTAAAGTCAGAAACAAAATGGGTTTCATGAAAAAAGGTGGAATGATAAAAAAATCTAAAAAGAAAAAATAATGATTAAAAATTGTAATCAATGCAAAAAAGAATTTGAGACTGAAGATGAGATCAAAGCATTTTGCAGCGATGAATGTAAACAAGAGGCTTTAGCAGCATTAGACTCTGGTTCTGATGAATGCTTATCGTGTCAATAAATGGCTAAACTTTGTTCAAGAGGAAAAGCAGCAGCGAAGCGTAAATTTAAAGTTTATCCTTCAGCTTACGCAAACATGTATGCATCTGCAGTATGTTCTGGAAAAGTAACTCCAGGCGGAAAGAAAAGAACTAAAAAAGCCGAAGGTGGAAAAGTAGATGAAGGTCCATTAAGAAACAGAGCTAAATATGGACAAAGATCTAAACAAAGTGTTTATGAAAGAAAACAAAATGTTCAAAAAAGATCAGAATATAAAAAAGGTGGAATTGCTAAAGGTTGTGGCAAAGTCATGAACAACCGAAGAAAATTTACAAAAAAATATTAATATGGCTCAAGGCGGTCTGAGAAAATGGGTAGCAGAGAAATGGGTCGACATAGGAGCGCCGAAGAAGAACGGCAAATATCAACCATGTGGAAGAAGCAAGGGGAGCAAAAGGAAATATCCAAAGTGTGTCCCGCTTGCAAAGGCAACAAGGATGAGTGCTGGACAGAAGGCTTCTGCAGTAAAACGAAAACGTGCCGCGTCGAACACTGGCCCTAAACCTAAAAACGTTGCAACTTTTGCAAAAAGAGGTAAAAAGAAATAATGGCAAGATCACCTGCATGGCAAAGAAAAGAAGGTAAATCCGCATCAGGTGGATTGAATAAAAAAGGAGTTGCATCTTATAGAGCTGCAAATCCTGGTTCAAAATTAAAAACAGCTGTCACAACTAAACCATCTAAACTAAAGAAAGGTTCTAAGGCTGCCAAACGTAGAAAGAGTTTCTGCGCTAGAATGAAGGGAATGAAGAAGAGATTAACGTCTGCAAAAACTGCACGCGACCCAGATTCTAGGATCAATAAAAGTCTTAGAAAATGGAACTGCTAATGGACGATCCAGTCAATATAATTTACAAAATACAAAGATCAATTAAAGCAAGCATAGAGTCACTTAATGATGCTATTTTAAGCGGAAGTGTTGACAATATGGAAAAGTATAAGTATTTACTAGGGCAGGCACATGCCTTACAACTAATGCAACAGGATATCTCTAACCTGCTACAAGATAAGGAGCAAACAGATGAACAACCAGACACCACAAATGTCATCGGAGTCGACTTCAGCGGAAGTCCCGAAGACTAAATTAGCTTTAGAAGAAAAATATAAAGCAGAAGAATCAAAACAAGAAGACGATAAAAGAGTTGATGAAACGAACGTGGAATCAATTGCTGATGAATTACCAGAGCCCTCTGGTTATAGACTTTTAGTTTTACCTTTTACACCAAAAGAAAAAACTAAAGGTGGAATTATTATTGCACAAGAATCTTTAGATAAATTACGTATCGCAACCAATTGTGGATACGTCATTAAACTTGGACCTTTAGCATATGCAGACAAAGAAAAGTTTGCAACAGGTCCTTGGTGCAAAAAAGGAGATTGGGTGATCTTTGCCAGATATGCTGGATCAAGATTACCAATTGAAGGTGGAGAAGTGCGTATACTAAACGATGACGAGGTGTTAGGGACAATTAAAGATCCCGAATCAGTCTTGCATCACATTTAACATAGGAGAGCACTATGCCAGAAGAAAAAAATGAACCTATGATTGATGTCGGCGAAGATCAAGGAGCCGAAATTAATCTAGATGAAAACAACGAGCAGGCGAAAGAAGCCGTTGCAGAAGAGAAGGTGGAAGTTGAACAGGTTGAAGAACAACCTGTAGAAGCTACAGAAGAGAAAAAGGATGAGAAGGAAGATGAGCTAAAAGCTTACAGTGAGGGCGTTCAAAAAAGAATCTCTAAACTTACTCGTAAGATGAGAGAAGCTGAAAGGCAAAAAGAAGAAGCAATTGCTTTTGCACAGACTGAAAAACAAAAGAGAGAGGAATATGAAAAAAGATATTCCAAACTAGATCAGTCTTATGTATCCGAGTTTGAAAACAGAGTAACGACAAACATGGAAGCAGCTAGAGCATCTTTAAGAAATGCTATTGAATCGGGTGACGTTGACGCACAAGTCGCGGCACAAGAACAAATTGCACGATTAAATGCTGACGCGACTAAACTTTCAGTGCTTAAACAAGCTCATGAAGAACAACAACAAAACCAAAAGCAGGTTAATATTACACCTCAACAATACAAAGAGGTTAATACTTATAATGGAAGAGAAATACCAAACGATATACCAATAGACGCTAAAGCAGAGTCTTGGGCGGCTAAAAACTCTTGGTTTGGTAATGATTCAGCCATGACTTATACTGCTTTTGATATCCATAAAAAACTAGTCGAGGAAGAAGGTTTTGACCCACAATCTAACGAATACTATTCGGAAATTGATAAAAGAATAAGACTTGAATTTCCAAATAAATTTGATAGAGATATAGGTAATTCTACTGAAAGAGCAAAACCTGCTCAAACAGTAGCTTCAGCTAAACGTCCAAGCGCAACAGGACGCAGAAAAACCGTGAAACTCACACCGTCACAAGTAGCAATAGCTAAAAGATTAGGTGTGCCACTCGAAGAGTACGCAAAACAATTAACCACGAAGGAGGCATAAGCGTATGGAACAAGATAAAAACATAAAAACTTCTCGTGCGAGTCAGACAAGAGCAAAGGACACACGTCCTCAAACTTGGACTCCCCCGTCATCACTAGATGCACCACCTGCGCCTAACGGATTTAGACACAGATGGATAAGAGCTGAAAGCATGGGTTTCGACGATACGAAAAACATGTCAGGCAAGATCAGATCGGGATGGGAACTCGTAAGAGCAGATCAATATCCTGAAACTGATTATCCAATTGTTAAAGAAGGCAAATATGCAGGAGTCATTGGGGTTGGCGGCCTATTGCTGGCTAGGATACCCGAAGAGATTGCGAAGTCTAGAGAAGCTTATTTTAAAAAGCAAACTCAAGACAGAAACGAAGCACTCGATAACGATCTCATGAAGGAACAGCATCCAAGTATGCCTATCAATAGTGATAGACAGACTCGTGTAACCTTCGGTGGTACGAAGAAGTAATCTTTTAGATATTTCTAGATCATCGATTAATTAAAAACCTTTATAGGAGAAAAAAACTATGGCAAACTCAAACACACAAGGTTTCGGTTTAGTCGCTGCTATGAGAGTTGGAAATACTCCAGCTATCTCTGGTCAGTCTAAATACGAAATCGATGCGGGTGAGACTAATGCTATTTACAACGGAGAGCCAGTAAAAGTTGATATTTCAGCAACTACTGGTGGATACATTGTAACTGCAGCAGCAGGAACAGCTATGGTTGGAACTTTAAATGGAGTGTTCTACAACGACGCTACAACTAAAAAACCAACTTTTGCTAACTACTACCCAGCAGGTACTACTCCAGCAAATAGCGAAGACGTAACCGCATTCGTTAATGATGATCCTTTTCAAGAATACATCATTGCGACAAACGCGACTCTAGGTGCTACTTTAGCATTAAGAAAATCTAAAATTGGATTAACTTATGCTACAACTGCAGCGGCTGGAGACACATCTAACGGTAAATCAAGCGTAACTCTAGATATCTCAAGTGCAGCTACTACAGCTAAACAATTGAGAATGGTTAGAATTGCTGAAGATGTGGAAAACCAAGATCAAACAGCAGCTTACTGTTCAGTAGTTGTAAAGGTGAACTTACACCAATACACTGTTGGATCGTTGGCTACAGGCATATAATAGGAGGATATAAATTATGGCTATTAGTAGATCACAACTAGTTAAAGAACTAGAGCCAGGTTTAAATGCACTATTTGGCCTGGAATACAAAAGATACGAAAACCAGCATACTGAAATTTTCGATACAGAAAATTCAGACAGAGCTTTCGAAGAGGAAGTAATGTTATCTGGTTTCGGTAACGCTCAAGTAAAAGGCGAAGGGCAAGGCGTATCATACGACTCTGCTCAAGAGACTTTCACTTCGAGATACACTCACGACACAATCGCATTAGCGTTCTCAATCACTGAGGAAGCTATTGAAGATAACTTGTATGATAGATTAGCAAGCAGATACACAAAAGCTCTTGCAAGATCTATGGCAAACACAAAACAAGTTAAAGCAGCGAATGTGTTAAACAATGCGTTCGATTCAAGCTTCGCTGGCGGTGATGGTAAAGAGCTTTGTGCTACTGACCACCCAACAATCGCTGGTACATTCTCGAACGAGTTAGCAACTTCTGCTGACTTAAACGAGACTTCATTAGAGCAGTCGTTAATTGATATTGCGGCTTTCACTGATGAAAGAGGCTTAAAGATCGCTGCTAGAGGATTAAAATTAATTATCCCAAGTGAACTACAATTCACTGCGGAAAGATTAATGAAATCTCAAGGCAGAGTTGGTACAGCTGATAATGATATCAATTCAATCAACAGCATGGGAATGATTCCACAAGGTTATGTGGTTAACAACTTCCTAACTGATACTGATGCGTTTTTCATTAAAACTGATGTACCAAACGGATTGAAGCATTTCGTGAGATCACCTATCAATACTAAAATGGAAGGTGACTTCGATACTGGTAACGTAAGATACAAAGCTAGAGAGAGATACTCATTTGGTTTCTCTGATCCTAGAGGTATCTTTGGATCACCAGGAGCGTAATCCTGATATTCGATGGGCGGGCTTGACCCGCCCATCAATTTAAGGTAAAGGAGAAAGTGTGAGAACGACTTATTTATTTAAGATATTTACCAAAGAACTGCAGACAAAATTCTACAAGCAAACCGATAGTTCTATGTTGACTATGCAACAGGTGCATAAAGAAATCATTGACTATCTAGGAAAAAATGCTATAGAATGGGAGCCGAATCCATTAAAGTTTAGTGGCACTGCTACTGGCGCTGGATTCTATATAACCTATGAGGAGGTTAACGATGGCACAAAGCACGATGTTACTCTTCGCCAAGAAGATACAACTCGAATCTAAATGGAACGAGATGTACCTTCAAAATGAAGGTAAGATAACAACTGACATGCTGCAGCTAGGAGATGAGATCAAAAAAGTAATTAGATCCATCTTAAAAGCACAAGAAGAAGAGGCATATAACTATGCTAATTCTACTGATTTAGAAATACATCAGTTTGCTGGCTAGCTAGTAGTTAAATTGATAAAAAGTGTGTTTGGACTACGGGATACCTTGCACTTCTCACAAAACTTCTATATAATTTAATCACTATACAAAAATAATTGGTACAGACGCGTATAGTCGACGGCCTAGAGACTGTATCAACTTAACTAGGAGGATAAAACTATGGCACAAACAACCTTTTCAGGTCCAGTAAAATCAGATAATGGTTTCATTGCACCTTCATATACTTTAGTAGAAGCAGCGGCGATCAGTTCACCAGCAACTGGTTTAGTTATCTACGTTTCAAATGCAACGGGTTCAGGAGTTACTGGATCACTTTGTTTCTACAACGGAGCTGACTTTATCGACGTTACTACTGGTATAGCAGTAGCATAAATAATTATAGAGCTCCTTCGGGAGCTCTTAAAACTTAGGAGTTTAAAATATGAAATCAGATGTAAAAGCAGTAAGACAAGATACAGCTGGAACTATTTTTGCTGGAAGAACAAGATTGAGAGGAATTATTCTTGCTTCCGATAATGTTGGAGCAGGAACTGTTATTCTTCAAGACAACACAGATAGCACAACTTTATTTCAAGCAGATGTTCCACAAGGTGATGTCTTTGCATTTAATATGCCTGAAGATGGAATTTTATTCAAAGGCGGAATTAAAAGCTCAACATTAACTAACGCAACAGTTACTGTATTAATAGATAAGTAGGAGGGTAGATGGCTACCTCGGGTACTACATCATTCGATTTAAATATCGATGACATCATTGAAGAAGCGTTTGAAAGAACAACGCTTCGCGGTCTACGAACAGGTCAGCAATTAAAAAGTGCAAGACGTTCACTCAACATTCTATTTTCAGAATGGGGAAACCGTGGCGTGCATCTTTGGAAAGTGAAATCTGCTTCTATTCCACTTGTTGAAGGACAAGCGGAATATAATTATGCAAATGATAATACAAATTTCCCACAAGATATTAATGATGTGTTAGAAGCTTATGTTAGAGATAACACTACAGCAACTGCACCTGTTGATACCACTTTAACTAAAATAGATCGATCAGATTACGCAGCACTTCCAAACAAATTATCTAAAGGAACGCCTTCTCAATATTATGTCCAAAGAACAGTAGCTCCAAGTGTATTTTTATATCAAACACCAAGCTCTTCTTTTTCTGGAGCAAATTATCAACTTAAATTTTACTATATTGCAAGAATAGAAGATGCAGGCGCATACACAAATACTGCAGATGTGGCTTATAGATTTATTCCATGTATGACTGCAGGACTTGCTTATTATTTAAGCATGAAATACTCACCTGAACTTATTCAACCTTTAAAACTGGTTTATGAAGATGAATTACAAAGAGCATTGACTGAAGATGGTCAAAGAACTTCTTTATATATCTCACCTCAAACATTCTATGGAGATGGTGTATAATGGCTTTTGCAAGAGGAAAACATTCACAGGCAATATCAGATAGATCAGGCCAAGCTTTTCCTTATTCTGAAATGGTAAGAGAATGGAATGGATCCTTAGTTCATACATCTGAATATGAATCTAAACATCCACAATTAGAACCAAAACCAAAAGGTGGTGATGCACAAGGTTTACAAAATGCAAGACCTGCAAGAACAGAACCTGCAACTCCAGTTTTATTAAATTCAAATCCTTTTACAGCAACTTCTTCATCAACAACTATTTCTGTATTTGAAGAAAATCATGGAAGAACAACTGGAGATATTGTTTGTTTTAGAGATGCGTCTTTTGGATTTGGTATTGATGATGTTAACAACACATCAGGATTTACAATTACAGTAACCGATGCTAATAACTATACATTTACTTCTACAAACACAGCAACAGGAAGTGGAAAATTTGGAGGAGGAACTGCGTCTGCTGGACCAGTGACGATATCAAACTAACATGGCATACACTTTAGATAATTTAAGAACAGATATTAGAAACTACACAGAAGTAGACAGTAATGTTTTATCTGATTCTGTTTTATCAACGATTATTAAAAATGCTGAGAATAAAATTTATAGAGATACAGATACTGATGATGATAGATTTTATGCAACATCAAATCTTCAAGCTGGAAACCGATATGTCACCATTCCATCTGATTTAAGAATTATAAGATTTGCTCAGCTTACCGATTCATCTGGAAACCAAGTTTATTTAGAACAAAGAGATACTTCATTCATGGCAGAGTATTATGACACTCCAGGCACAAGTTCTGGTCTTCCTAAATATTATGCTAACTGGGATGCTAATTACTGGGTGGTCGCACCTACTCCAGATAACACTTATTTAATTACTTTGGCTTATAATAAGCAACCCGCAAGCATTCTTGATGCACCAGGAGCAACTGCTGGAACTTATACATCTAATAAATATCAGGATTTACTTTTATATGCATGTCTGATAGAAGCATATGCATACTTGAAAGGGCCTGCGGATATGTTACAATACTACACGCAAGCTTATCAACAAGCTCAACAATCGTACGCGATCGAACAACAAGGTCGTAGACGCCGAGACGAATATACTGATGGTGTTATTCGTACTCCTTTAAAATCTGTAAATCCATCGCAATAAACTAAGGAGAAAAATAAATGGCTAATATAGTACCTGACTCTTTTAAAACAGACCTATTAGGTGGTGTGTTTGATTTTGATTCTGGTGGATCAACTTTCAAACTTGCATTGTACACTGACATTTCTGGTTTCAGTACTGCCACTCCAGCTTATACAACGACTAACGAAGTTTCTTCGTCTGGTACAAACTATACAGCGGGTGGAAATACTTTAACTAACAATGGCGTGGCAATTGCATCTAACATTGCTTATGTTGACTTTGCAGATTTAACTTTTTCATCTGTAACTTTAACAGCTGATAGTGCACTGATTTATAAAGGCACATCTAATGAAGCAGTATTAGTTTTAGATTTCGGCGGCGATAAAACTGCAACTAACGGAGATTTCGTTATTCAGTTTCCAAACGCTGATTCATCTAATGCTATTATTAGACTTGGCGACGCATAATAGTTTAGGAGTAGTAAATGGCTTTTGTACTGAACGATAGAGTAAAAGAGACTAGTACGACTACTGGAACTGGAACTTTTGATTTGGCTGGCGCCGAAACAGGTTTTGAAAGTTTTGTTTCAGGAGTGGGTAATAGTAATATAACTTATTACGCAATTTCAAATGATGGAACAACAGAGTTTGAAGTTGGTATTGGTACCGTTACATCTGGTTCTCCCGATACTTTATCAAGAGACACGATTATTTCTTCATCTAATTCAGACGCAGCCGTAAACTTTTCAGCGGGTACGAAAACAGTATTTTGTACATTGCCTGCATCAAGAACACCTTCTGCAGGAATGACAGCACAAACATTTGTGAATACTCACAACTCAACGATTTCTGATGATCAGACAGTTGATTCAGGAGTCTTGGCAGGACCTGTCACGATTACAGGTACACAAACGGTAACAGGAACATTGGTAATAGTATAATGAGTGAAGTAAAAGTAAATAAGATAAGCCCAAGATCAGGCACAGATGTTCAACTAGGAGATAGTGGTGACACTATTACTGTGCCTAGTGGTGCAACGTTTGATGCATCTAATGCTACAACTACTTTACCTGCAACTGTAGTAACTACAGATGGGTCACAAACTTTAACGAATAAAACGATTGATGCTTCACAATTAACTGGAACGATTACTCCTAGTGATAATACAGTTACTAATGCTAAAATTGTGGATAGTACAATTCAACTTGCTAAACTTTCTGCTACAGGCACAAAAGACGCTACTACCTTTTTAAGAGGTGATAATACTTTTGCTAGTGCTGGTGAAAGTAATAGTCCAAGTTTTCAAGCATATATGAGTTCAGACCAAACTGTTTCTTCTGAAGTTTCCACTAAATTACAAATTAATACAGAAGTTTGGGATACAGATAATTGTTATGATAATTCTACAAATTATAGGTTCACTCCAAATGTAGCTGGTAAATATTTTGTTTATGGTGCTTACAGATTTGATAATGGAAGTGCTAATACATCAAGATATGCAGAAGTAAGTATTCATAAAAATGGAACTGCATATACAGACGGAACACAAATTGGAAACTATGGAACATACTCATTTAGAAATATGCTTTTACCAGTTACTTCATTAATTGAATTTAATGGTTCTACTGATTATGTAGAATTATTTGCAATAAGAGATTCTAATTCAGGCACAAGTGTAAATGGTGGAACAAGAAACACTTATTTTGGAGCATTTTTAATATCAACGTAATTAAAGAGGAAAAACTATGGCACAATTATCAAACAAAATAAAAGAATACGCTAAAGCAAATGATGTTGCTGAAGTAGATTTTTTAGAAGATGTATTGTTGCAAGATGATGGTCAAGGTGCGTATATCAAAGAATGGAACTTAGATATTGCACAACCAACTGATGAGCAACTAGCATCTTATGAAACTGCTGCAAATACTGCTGAAGCAAATGCACAAGTTGTACAAAACAGAAAAGCTGCGTATGGTTCATTAGAGCAACAAATAGAATATATAACTGAAAATGGTGTTGAGGCTTGGCAAACTAAAGTTGCACAAATTAAAGCTGATAACCCAAAGAGTTAATAGGAGGATAAACAATGCCACATAAACTAGTAAATGGAGTACAAGTAGAACTCACAGCAGAAGAAATCGCTGCAAGACAAGCGGAAGAAGCTGCGTGGAATACTGGTGCATTTGATAGAGCTATGGCAGATTTAAGATCTAGAAGAAATGCCCTATTATCCGCTACAGATTATTTAGCATTATCCGATAATACCTTGTCAACTGAAATGCAAACTTATAGACAAGCTTTAAGAGATATAACAAATGGAATTACAACCATTGAACAAGTCAATGCTGTTGTGTTTCCTACGAAACCATAAGGAGTTACATGAGTAAATTAGAAGTTGATACTATTGCACCTCAATCAGGCACAACATTAAACGTTGGTGAATCTGGTGATACGGTTGATATATCTAATGCAACGGTAACACTTCCAGCAGGTACTGTTTCTGTAACTCAATTATCAGCAACAGGAACAAAAGATGCTACCACTTTTTTAAGAGGGGATAATACCTTTCAAGTGGTTACAACAGATTTAGTGAATGACACCACTCCACAATTAGGAGGTGCTCTAGATATTAACTCACAAGAAATTACAGGAAGTTTAATTCCAGATACAACCGATACTTATGATCTTGGTTCTTCATCTAAAGTTTGGGCTAACATTTATACTGGAGACTTAAATTTAAATAATGAAGCAAAAGGTGCTAATGATATTGATGGCACAACAGGCTCTTGGACCATTCAAGAAGGATCCAGCGATTTATTCTTAATCAATAGAAAATCAGGTAAAAAATATAAGTTTAAACTAGAGGAGATTTAATATGGCTTTTATCTCCAACGGCACGACCATATTAGATGCGGGTGCATTTAGTGTAGGACTCGGTAGTCAAATACTGTTATCAACTGCCACAGCATCAGCTTCAGCATCAATAGAATTTACATCTGGTATTGATAGTACGTATGATATTTATAAGTTTGAGTTAATCAACTGTCATGCAAGTACGGATAATAGCAAATTATTATTTAATGGTAGTACAGATGGTGGTTCTACTTATAATGTTACTAAAACAACTACTGCTTTTGTAACTGACCATAATGAATCTGATACATCTACTCAATTAGCATATAATACATCTTTTGATTTAGCACAAAGTACAGCAGACCAAAGATTAGGTGCTTCATTTGGAATAGATAATGACCAATCAATGTGTGCAACTATGTATTTATTTTCACCAAGTTCAACGACTTATGTAAAGCATTTTATTGCAACTTCTCAAAATTATACAAATAATGATTTTTCACAAAATTATTTTTTAGCTGGTTATATGAATACAACTAGTAGCGTAAATGCCATTAAATTCGTTATGGATTCAGGCAACATAGACGCTGGTACAATTAAAATGTATGGGATAAAAGGATCATAATATGTCAGTCGTATCAGGTGGAACAACATTAATAGACAACGGTGCGTTAGACGCAGCAGTACCTGCAGGAAGTTTGATATTACTTTCTACTCAAACTGCAAGTGCCAGTGCATCAATAGAATTTACATCAGGAATAGATAGTACATACGATAGTTATGTGTTTAAATTTATAGATATTCACCCAGCTACTAATAATACACCATTTACCTTTAACTTAAGCACAGATGGCGGAAGTAATTACAATGTTACAAAAACAACAACTTATTTTGATGCTTATCATGATGAAGCTGATACAGGAACAGATTTAAGATATTTAGCCACCAGTGATTTAGCACAATCTACTGCTTATCAGCTTTTAGGAATTAGTGTTGGTAATTTAGATGATGAAACTATATCTGGAGAAATACAAATTTTTAATCCAAGTTCTACCACTTTTGTTAAACATTTTATAAGTAGATCAAATACTTATTATTCAGCAGACTATTCAGTAGATACTTATGTTGCTGGATATGGCAATACTACATCAGCCGTTAATGCAATTTCGTTTAAATTTACAACAGGCAACATTGATGACGGCATCATCAAAATGTATGGAGTGAAATAATGGGACTAATTAGTAACGGAACTACAATCTTTGACAATGGTGCTTTGGCAGTTGGTGGGTCTATGACATTCATCTCATCTGCTACTGCTAGTGCTTCTGCTAGCATAGAGTTTACATTGGGGGATTACAAAGAGTATAAGTTTTTCTTTGTGAATATGCACCCAGCTACTGATGCTGTTACTTTTCAATTTAACTTTAGTACAGATAATGGAAGTAACTACAATGTTACAAAAACAACAACTTGGTTTCAATCTTTTCATACTGAAGGTGGAGCAAGTGGAAGTTTATCTTATGAAAATGGTTATGACCTTGCACAATCAACGAGTGACCAACCTATTGTGTATCAAGTAGGCAATGGAAGTGATGAACAAGTAAGTGGTATGGTTCAAGTTTTTAATCCTTCATCTACAACCTATGTTAAACATTTTATAGGTAGATGTAGTTCATATTATTATAGTAATGCAAATTTATGTGGTCATTTTGCTGGATATGCCAACACCACATCAGCACTTACAAACATTAGATTTAAAATGTCTAGCGGAAACATAGATGATGGTAAGATATTGATGTTTGGAGTAAACTAATGACTAGTATATTAAAAGTAAATACACTACAAAATACTTCAGGGGAAAACCTAATTAACGAAGCCACAAATACCGTTACCATAGGTACATCAGGAGATACGGTATCCGTTGCTTCAGGTGCATCATTAGCAACAGACTCACTTACCGTTGCAGGAAATAGTATTCAAGCTAGATTATTTCCAACGGTATCATCCATATCACCGACAAGTATATCTGCAGACACACCGACTAATGTGACAATTACAGGGAGTAACTATATCGCAACTCCAATTGTTGAGGTCCATGAGTCGGCAACAGGGGCCATTACATTAGCCAATTCAGTAACCTTTAATAGTGGTACAAGTCTAACTTGTAATTTTACATTGAGTAATACAGGCACATATTATATAAGAATAGAAAATAACACAGGTTTTGCGGGTCGATCAACGACCGCATTATTAACGGTATCATAATGGGAACATTAAAAGTAAATACAGTACAGGATCAAGACGGTAATAATATTATCAACGAAACAGGTAATACCGTTACCGTTGGTAAATCTGGAGATACCGTTCAGATTGCATCAGGTGCAAGTTTAACGGCAGATAACTTAACCGTAAATGGAGGTGCGGTTACAGCTGTAACTTTCCCAACCTATACTTCTATATCTCCTGACACGATTACCAATGCTCAAACTACAATCACGGTCACAGGTACGGGATTCGTGAATGGGATTGTTGTTGAAGCGATTAATTCAACTGGAGGGATTACCCCTGCAGATACGATTACTTTTAATAGTTCAACAAGTGTGGATGCCGCTTTTACCTTAACCACTGATGGAACTTATTATATTAGACTTGAAAACCCAGATGGTTTAGCAGTAAGATCAACAAGTGCAGATTTAACCGTTTCAGATGCACCGACCTGGAGTACAGGTGCTGGATCCCTTGGATCTGTTGCACAAGGTGGATCTATTAGCTTTACGGTAACGGCAACATCTGATAGTGCTGTAACGTATTCTATTGTGTCTGGTGCATTGCCAACAGGTGGAAGTTTAAATAGTTCAACTGGAGCAATTACAGGAACCGAATCTGGCAGCGATACGTCAGAAACGGTCTATAACTTCACCATTCGGGCAACCGATGCCGAATCTCAAACCGCAGATAGAGCATTCTCTATTACAGTAACAACAGGAATTAACAATGGGGGTCAGTTTAACTAATCATGGCTAGTACATATTTAACAAGAACACCAGCAAGTGCTGGAAATAGAAAAACTTGGACTTATTCTGCATGGGTAAAATTATCAGGTTTAGGAACACAAAGAAGTATTTTATCTGCTGGAAACACAACATATTATACAGATTTAAGAATAGATAGTAGTGATAAAATTACTTTTTACATTGATGATTCACTTTCTTATTCTGTAACAACTAGTCAAGTTTTAAGAGATGTGTCAGCTTGGTATCATGTCGTAGTTGCTTTTGATACTACACAAGCAACAGCCGCAGATAGAGTTAAAATATATTTGAATGGTTCTCAAATTACAAGTTTTTCATCAACAAGCTATCCAGCTTTAAATTATGACGGAAGAATCAATAGTACAGATGAACATTCCATAGGCAGAAGAAATGCATCTAATAATCATTTTTTTGAAAGCTCTTTGACCCATGTTCACTTCATAGACGGCACAGCTTATGACGCAACAGCATTTGGTGAAACAGATGCAACAACTGGAATATGGAAACCTAAAACTGCACCTAGTGTAACTTATGGTACAAATGGTTTCTTCTTAAAGTTTGAAAACTCAGGTGCTTTTGGAACAGATAGTTCAGGTAATGCAAACACATTCACAGTGAATGGTACAATGACACAGACGATTGATACCCCTAGTAATGTTTTTTGTACTATGAACCCATTATATGAAAATAGTGGAAATGTTACTTTTAGTAATGGAAACTTAACAACAAGTTGTTCATTAACTGCTGATGATTCTGCTTGCGGTACTTTAGCAGTAACATCAGGAAAATGGTATTGGGAAGCTAAAATGACATCTTTAGGAACTGGAACTCAAGTTTTTGGAATTAGAGAATATCAAGGTAGTAATTTAAAATTAAATGAAGATGGGACATATTCGTCAGGTTTAACTGCTGGCATAACAGCACCAAGTGGTTTTTCACAAGGAGATATTTTATCTGTAGCTTTAGACTTAGATAGTGCAACAAAAACTATACAATTTTATACTAATGGTTCAGCAAATGGAGACCCCATGACTTTAACAGGTTGGGACGGAGAAAAATTTTTAGCACCTTTTGCTGGAAATGATGTTTACACTATGGATTTTAACTTCGGTAACGGATATTTCGGCACAACTGCGGTATCATCAGCACAAAATCCTGATGACGGAATCGGAATTTTTGAGTATGATGTCCCAACAGGTTATAGAGCATTATGCACTAAATCAATTAATGCAGAGGAGTACAGCTAATGGCACAAATCAATAAACCTTCAGATTATTTTAATACAGTTTTATATACTGGTAATGCTTCAACTCAATCTATTACTGGAGTTGGATTTCAACCTGATTGGGTTTGGGTAAAAGATAGAACAGGTGCAAATTCACATGAAGTTCAAGATGTTGTAAGAGGTGCGGGAAAAGGACTTCTTCCTAATGGAACTAGTGCAGAATTAACAGGAAGAACTCTTTATCAATTTGACAGTGATGGTTTTTCACTTGATGGAACAAATACTACATCAAATGTTAATGGAAATAATTATGTAGCATGGAACTGGTTAGCTGGTAGCACAGCTTCATCAAACACAGATGGAGATATTACGTCTAGTGTTTCAGCTAATACAACAAGTGGATTTAGTATTGTGTCTTATACAGGCACAGGAAGTAATGCTACTATTGGACATGGATTAGGAGTGCGACCAAGTTTTATTATAGTAAAAGTAAGAGATGCAGTTAATAGTTGGCCTTGCCAACATATATCTTTAGGTGCTGGAAATAGAATAAATTTAGATTCTACAGCCGCATCTGCATCTGCACCTACATTTTGGAATAGCACAGAACCAACAAGTTTAGTATTTTCAGTAGGAACAGAAGATATAACTAATAATAGTGGTAATACATATATCGCCTACTGCTTCGCAGAGAAAAAAGGATTTAGTAAGTTTGGTTCTTACACAGGTAATGGAAACACAGATGGACCATTTATTTATACTGGGTTTAAACCAGCTTTTTTAATTATCAAACAAACTAATTCAGCTAATGATTGGGTTACACATGATAACAAAAGAGACCCATATAATGGAGAAGTTCATTATTTACACCCAAATCTTAGTAATGCAGAACTTACAGGTGGAAAATTAGTAGATTTTACAAGTAATGGCTTTAAGCAAAGAAGCACACAAGGCAGTCATAACGCATCAGGAAGTACATACATCTACATGGCTTTCGCAGAAAACCCATTAGTAGGAACAAATAACATTCCAGCAACTGCGAGGTAACTCGCATGTACTTTGGCGCAACTTCATTTGCTTCAGCGGCATTTTCTGATGTTGGCTTTAACCCTAATGCGTTCGTCAATGTCCTTGGTTCACAGATTAATCAATCCAATAATACCGTCACTATCGTAGGTAAGGCGTTAGTGCTTCCAACAGGAAGTCAGGCTAATTTTAGTATTGGTAATTTAAAAGTTGCAGATGTCATTGGTGTCAGTGGTATTGCTACTTCTCTTGCAACAGGAACGGTGACAGTTGCAGCGGGGGCCGATGTTAGCGTTACAGGAAATCAAGCTAACTTTACCACAGGTGTCGTTAACGTTGCCGATGTCGTTGGTGTATCGGGGAACAGAATTAATTTAACAACAGGTACCGTTGCAACAACTGCAGATGCAAATATCGCGGCTACAGGATCACAAGTTAATCTTGATACAGGTGTTGTTACTTTTCAATTTAAATATTCAGTCACAGGTTCACAAGTTAATTTAACCACAGGCACGGTTACTACAACGGCTGATGCAAATGTTTTACCTACAGGATCAAGAATTAATACAGATACTGGAGATGTTACTGTTGTGGCTGATGCCAATGTATTGGTCACTGGATCAAGAGTTGAAATTACAGTTGGCAATGTTACAACAAAAGCTAATGCAACAGCGATTGTTACCACTAATAGACAAAACTTGGCTACTGGAACGGTGACAATTCAAGCTAAAGCAACCGCATTACCAACAGGTAATGCATTTGAAATCGGAGATGGTTCCGTGTTAATTAAAAAATGGGATGGTATTGTACCAGGTGCAAGTCAAGTATGGGTACCTGTTCAAACCAGTAAAGGATAATATATGTTTTTTGGAGCAACATCATTTTCAGCAGCGCCATTTGCAGGAGTGGGTGTCGCTAATGTTGTCGTAAATGCAACAGGAAACCGTATAAATGTTGGCATAGGAAACACAAACGTAGGTTTAATCACAACGGTTCCTGTAACAGGTAATCAATTTAACCTTGCAACAGATACTATAAATGTGATATCATGGAACCCAATAATTCCAGGAGCAACTGGAGTTTGGATCCCAATCGATCCAGACAATCCGTAGGAGAAATATGGCAAGTAGTTATTCAAGTGATTTAAAATTAGAGTTAATGACCACAGGTGAAAAATCTGGAACCTGGGGTACGATTACCAATACCAATTTACAACAACTCGAACAAGCGGTTTCAGGTTATATTGCAGTAGATGTAGCATCGGCCGATGTAGCTTTGTCTTTAGCAAATGGTGCTGTATCTAATGGTAAGAATTTATATTTTAAACTAACAGGAACATTAACAGCAAACAGAAATGTGACCATGCCAGACTCTGCGGAAAGAGTCTTTATTGTAGAAGATGCAACTTCAAGATCAGCTTCTTTATTTTCTTTAACGGTTAAAACCGTATCAGGAACAGGTGTTGCAATACCTGTGGCATCTACAAATTTACTTTATTCAAACGGAACAAATATTAGTTTAGGTTTAAGACAAAAAGGTTACATCACACCTGGCGCAACTTATACTGCGGTCAACGGTGATCAAGTTTTAGTTGATACTTCAGGAAGTGGAATTGGAGCTCCCGTAACCATTAATTTACCAGCATCTCCAAATGTTGGTGATGAAGTTCATTTTATAGACAGCGGTAATAACTTAGCATCTAACAATCTAACGATTGGAAGAAATAGTTCTAATATTTTAGGCTCAGCTTCTGATTTAACTGTATCTACAAACTCTGTAGCGTTTACACTTGTATATGTTAATGCGACAAGAGGCTGGATCTATAAAGATAATATTTAGGAGGTCACATGCCTCTTCAACAAGTTAAATTCGCACCAGGCATAGACAAACAAAATACAACAGTAGGCGCAAAAGGTCGCTGGATTGATTCTGATAATGTAAGATTTAGATATGGTTTACCTGAAAAGGTATCAGGCTGGTCTTCTTTAGTGACAGACACCATTGTTGGAGTTTCAAGAAAACTTCATGCTTTTGTCGATATATCTGGAAACCGATACGTTGCCATTGGTACCGATAAATTTTTACTTTTATATTTTGAAGGTCAGCTTTATGACATTACTCCTTTAAGAACAACTTTATCTTCAGCAACGATTGCAACAACAGATACATCTGCAGTTTGTGAAATTACAACAGGATCCGCTCATGGATTAATTGCAGGAGATATTGTATTACTTGATAATGTCACTTTACCTGGAGGAACAGGTTTTACCGATGCAGACTTTGAAGATAAATTATTTCAAGTGACAGGTGTTGGATCCACAACAACATTTACGATTACTCAATCATCAGCTGCAACAGGAACCGTTGCAACAGGCGGAAGCATAGATGTTAAACCTTATGAGAATGTAGGTCCTGCAGAACAATCTTATGGATATGGTTGGGGTACAGATACCTGGGGAGCAGGGGGTTGGGGAGATGCATCATCTGCACAAGACGTTGTATTAGAGCCTGGTCTTTGGTCTTTAGATAATTTTGGTCAAGTGTTAATTGCAACCATTGCAAATGGTAAAACATTTACATGGAATGCAGGTGCAGTAAATCCTTTAACGGTCAGAGCTTCAACATCAACTGCTGATTTTTCTACTTCAGCTAATCCAACAGCATCAAGACTTACTTTAGTTTCTCCAACAACAAGACACTTATGTCACTTTGGAACAGAAACCACAATTGGTACAACAACAACACAAGATGATATGTTTATCAGATTCTCAGACCAAGAAGATATTAATGACTATACGCAGACTGCGATTAATGCAGCTGGAAGCTTTAGATTGCAAGACGGAACGCGGATCGTGGGTGCATTAAAAGCAAAAGAAACGATTCTTGTTTGGACGGACAATGCGCTTTATACCATGAGATATATTGGTGCTCCATTTACCTTTGGATTTGAACAAGTCGGAACCAACTGTGGTTTGATTGGTAAAAATGCAGTTGTTGAAATAGATGGTGTTGCTTATTGGATGAGTCCAAATGGTTTTTTTGCATATGATGGTACGGTTCGATCTTTACCATGTAGTGTAGAAGATTATGTGTATGATCAAATGGACACAACAAAAGGACAACAGATTTATGCAGGTTTAGATAACTTACATACAGAAGTCATTTGGTATTATCCAACTCAAAGCTCTGATTATAATGATCAATATGTAATTTATAATTATGGAGAAAGTTCACCACAACTTCCTGTTTGGTATACTGGCACTGAAGCAAGAACATCTTGGATTGATGGTATTGTATATCCAAATCCATTTGCAACAAAATATGATTCTACTGAAACAGGTAGTTTTCCTGTTATTGTTGGAGAATCTGGATTAGGTCAAACCATTTTATTTGAACACCATGTCGGAACCGATCAAGTGAATCCTGATGGTACCACAACTGCAGTGACTTCTTATATTCAATCTTTTGATTTTGATTTAAAAATAGAAGGAACTGATGGTGAAATCTTTTTAGCCATGAGAAGATTTATTCCAGACTTTAAAAATTTAGCAGGTAATTTAAGTGTAACTATGTCTGTTAAACGATATCCATCTGAATCAGATACAGCAACTGCACTCAGTCCATTTACAATAACAACATCAACCACAAAAGTTGATACCAGGACCAGAGGACGATATGCAAATATAAAAATTGCAAATAATAATATCAGTGAAAACTGGAGATTTGGTACATTGAATTTAGATTTACAACCTGATGGAAGACGATAATGGCAAAGATTAATGTAAGAATACCAGAACCTAAAACAGAATACGATGTTTCAAACCAGAAACAAATTAACAGATCTATAGCTGTTGTAGTTGAACAACTTAATTCTACTTTTTTAGATGAGCTTAAACAAGAAACAGAACGTTATACTTGGTTTAGTATGGGAGGTGATTGTTAGTGTCTTGTAATAATGTAAATACAACAGGTGCAACAACTCCATCGTCAGCTGAAATAGATTTTTATCTTGCAGTTGCAAAAGGAGATTTTACTGGTTACACAAAAGTAAATAA
>Ga0222718_10001595_pt1 | contig 21221 bp, 28 predicted proteins | sample C33_27DmetaG_FD_165045 | JGI IMG/M metagenome (GOLD analysis project Ga0222718, IMG submission 165045) | Estuarine water microbial communities from San Francisco Bay, California, United States - C33_27D | ecosystem: Environmental > Aquatic > Marine > Unclassified | place: USA: California...
GTGAGTTTCTCCAGCGTGATAGTCGGGCTTGGGCTAACCGCATAGCTAGTCCCTATAGCCGCCTCCGGCTTTCTTGTAAGCAGCAGCAACCATCTGGGCTTTACGTGCTGACCACTGCCCCGGGCGACCGCCCTTGCTGCCAGCCTTGATACGGTTGAAGATGCGCTTTCTCATTCCGGGCTTAGTGTAGTTGCCAGCCTCATTAACTCGACTTTTGCTCTTAACTTTACCGCCTTTTTTGTAGCCAGCCTCTCCAATCGTGCCGCCTTGCGCTTTCTTTTCAACGCCCGTGATTTTGCCAGCATTGGCTGTTGCGTAGAAGACCTGCTCACCCTTCTTTCCCCCGTATGTGCGTTTCATGCTTGCCATGATATCTTTGCCTTTTTTAGTGAGGGGCATATCTACTCTCCGTCTTTCATCATCTTGCAGAGACGAACGGCCCGCGCACCCACCTGATTAGCCCACCGGGAATCCATCATCTCGTCTCCTGCACGGATGTAATCCCCTTCGTGGATACCGGCCCACATATTCTTAAACTTACGCAAACGAGGGACACCCAGATTGAAGGCCATATCCAGCAACACGCGAATACGCACATCATCTAATCTTTCCAAGCACGGGTGAGCATCGAGTAGTTCACGTTCCACGATGTCGATGTCGTTGCCTAGCAGGAACCGTGCATCTTTCTCTGTAATCCCGTTGGTGTGTATTTCTTCCCGCAACAGATTCATGTGCATCAGTTCACCATCCGTGATGCCACGATCTTCTAGGTTGCGACCTACCCCAATCGTATCAATACCCAAAGTATCTTTGTATACTTTGAGTTCCAATCCCTCGTGCAGGATAAGCTGATCAATCAGTTTTTCGCGGTTGTATTCCATGAGACCTACCTTCGTTGTTCATCCATACGCCAAACGCACCTGTCATAGCACCCATTACAACGCTTACAAATGCGGATTGTGCTGCTGTGGGGTTGTCCAAGTTCATAAACCATTCTGCACAACGCCAACTCATAAGAGTCATAATCGCCATCATCAGGCGGGGAAGTATCTTCCATTTCAAGAATGTTTCTACTGTCATGTCTAACCGAAGTAATTCTTGGGCTTGTTGCGCTTATTGACCCGCTTTTTATGAACGCCGGGTCTGCGAATACGCCGCTTCTCTATCTTGGTTGTAGCGAATAACTTTGCCATTATTTCTTTCCAAAGAATTTCGTTGCCGATCTGACTCCAAAACTTGCAGCAACAATAACGCCCAAGCTGTACTGGTACCATTCAGGCATTTGCTCCAACTGTTGAAATCCATTTTGGACCACCGTTTCCATTCCGGGTATGAAGGCAAGAATAAGGGGTATACTAAATAAAATAGTCAGCCACTCATCTTTCCACGAGTTCTGACTACCTTTTGCCATCTCCAGATCCCAGTCGATCTCTCCGGTGGCTTTCTTTTCCATGATAGTTGCTTCAGCCTTTGCTTTGGCAACCTTTGCTTCGGAATCAGCGCGGGTCTTCTCAACCTTGCCCTTCATCCATGTTCCGGCCAACTCTGATAGGGGGCCAATAAGTGCCGCTAACATTTCCACCTCTTCCGTGCTTGACGCAAACGGCTGTTCGGATTCTTTGCTGCTTTAGGAAACTTTTTCATTTGACCAGCAGACCGCGCACAGAAAGACTTGCGCCGCTTTGCTGCCTTGCTTCCCGGTTTTACTTTTCCGGTGACTGCCGTTTTAAGTTTAGATCCGGGGTTCTTTCTTCGGTAGGCTTTGACCCCAGCTTCCGTCATACCAGCACCCTTTTCCGTGGGACGGAAGTTCTTTTTGTTGCGGGCTGGCATCTTATCAGGTTTACGTGCCATTGTGGGTTTACTCCCGGCTGGGTTAAGAGCCTTATATCATAAAAAATAAGGGTTGTCAAGGGGGCAAGTTGCCCTGCCCCCCGACAGGTTAATTAGGCGAACGCCGCAGCAGTTTCGCCAGAACCCAGTTCTGCCATCAGTGCGAACACGCGAACCTTGCCAGCAAAGTCAGCAGTGTCAGCAGACAGATCCAGTGTGTCTGCAGAGGTATACAGCTTCGGAGTAGCACTCATTTCTACGCCGTTTGCTGTGTTACCGTCCAGATCTGATACCCACAGATCCTCGTCTGTGTCGCCCAGATCAATCAGTGAACCTGCACCACCAGCAGTCAGAATTTCAACACCGGCCATCAGGACCAGAGTGTTGGCGTTCATCTCGATTGCTTGCACAACGTCAGTGGCAGCAACGATGTTGGTAGTGGAAAAGTCCAGCACAACTTCAACCAGTTGCGGCTTGATGCCAACAGGAACGCCAGCAACAGCATTAGTTACAGTGTAAGTAGCCATTATCTAGTCTCCCTATTAGTCAAGGCTAACAACGCCGCGAACGATCGCTTCCGGACGCAGAACTTTGCGACCGAAGACATGCAGACCGCGAACGATGTCGCTGAAGGTTTCGGTTGAACGCACAACTTCCGTCTTCGCAATGTGCGAAGCAGTTGCGGTTGCTGACATGTGGCCACCCAGAATCACGTTCTCAGTGCCATCAGTTGCCAGACCTGACAGTGTTACTTGGTCAGTGCCACCGTTGGAAACGAGGGCGGTTGACTTGTAGCACTGGAAGCCAGCAATGTTGCCCAGCGAAACAAGGCCGTTACGCAGTGGGGAAGTTGCATCGCCAGTTACCTGAACTTCTGCAAACTTCGCACCAGCTGAGAACAGGTGCTTGTAGAAAGCCGGAGGAGCAACAAACCAGCGGTTCTCTTCCGGAACTGACTGGTTGTCGAGGGCTTCAGCCATTGCCAACATGGTGTTAATGGCAGTGTCACCCGGAGTTCCTGCGCCGCCGATGTCCAGTGCAGCACCCAGAGTCCCGATACCGGAAATTTGAGCAGTAGCAGCACCGGACTCACCATTCAGGCCAGCATCAGTGGCCATCAGGTCGAGGACGTTGGCATCATACTTACGCTTCAGTGAGTATGCACCAGAGGAGGTGGCCAGAGCCTCGAAGTTGACGTGTGACTGACGTTCTTCGATGTCGTCAATCTTAAACGCAAATGCGTTCGCTTGGTCAACAACCATAGTGGTTTGATCGTCAGCCAGATCCTGCGGGTTCACAACGGAACCACGAGCATAGCTGGAGACGGTAATTGTCGGTTCTTTGATGATCCGAACGGTATCGCCAAAGTTCTCAATTTCACCCGCGTAATCAGTATTCGTGATGTCTTCTGCAACCGAAGCACGCCGGAAGAATTTGAGGACTTTTTGGCTGAAAATTTCCGGGGTAAAGTTCCCGGAAGGCAGGTTATTATAACCTGATGCGCTATCAAAAGCCATTGGTCTTTCCTTCCAATTTTGAGGTTAGGTTAGTTGTTAAAGTCGATTCGCCCTTCAGCACGTGCGGTGTCCAACTCTTCTTCGAGTTTCTCGAACTCCCACGGCTTCAGCTTGGCGATTTGCGAAGCCTTCCAAATCTTACCGCCGGTTTCCTTTACTGCAACCTCTTTGGGTTGTGGCTTGGTTACGGCAGCGGCAGCATCTGCTGTCTTGCTAGTCTTGGAAGATTTCTTGGTGCTGATTCCAACATCAGCTTTGTAGAGGTCAATGACCCGTGCTGCAAGTTTAGCGTTGGTGTTGTTCTTGTAGATACCATCGCTAAGTGATTCCGGCTGTTCATCCAGCCATGCAAGGAACTTGTCGCTAGACTTGAGTTCGTTGAAATCGGGATGCAAGCGAAGGAGTTCCTCGTAGGCTTTGTCCTTCTCAAGTTTCTTTTCCCGTTCCTTGATTACATCAAGTTCTTCACGCAGCTTTGAAATGTGAGTTTCAGCTTGGAGAGTAGAGACAGTCTCCACAACCTCAAATACATCCGGATAGCGTTCCTTGAACTCTGCCAACTCTTCAAGAGTTTTGGGCGGTGTTACCCCCCGTGGCATTTCGTAGGCTCGTTCCTTGATTGACTTGAGTTGTGTAGCCAACTCTTCACGTTCACTCTTGAACTCTGCGATTTTCTCATCATAATGACGCTTCAGATCATCGTAGCGTTTCTTGTAATCGTGATCGCCCCCAGCTTCTTTCTTGGGTGCAAAGCTGTCCCCCGCTTCTTCTGCTACTTGAGGAGTGGCCTCTTCGGTGTCCTCTGTTGCTTCTACTTCCGGGGTTTCATCCTCGTCATCCGCGTATACATCATCTTTGTATTTGTTGCGGTAGAGATTCGGATTGTTGGTTGTTCCAAAGGAATCGTTTGCTTTATTGGCACGGTGGCCTCTTGCTTGTTTTGCCATTTTAGTTTACCTCATATTGCGGGGCCACTTGGCTGTGGGTAGCCGCTTCGGTTGTGCTGGGGCCGCGTTGCGGGTAGCCAGCGAATAACTTACGGATATTCGGGACTCTTGAATGTTCTGTAGAACTCGTGTCCCCCTAGTTCCGTAGCGTATTCTAAATCTTTGGACTCTCGCATCCATTGGCTAGGTGCGTTTGCTTTGGTGTAAAACAACGTGCCAGCAGGGAGTCGTCTAAATGCTGCGCGGTCAGGCTCCGTGTCCAGAGTATTTTCCGCTGCAGTAAATGTTTTTTCTAAACCTTCTGCTGCAAGCCCCTTGCGAACCTCCGTAAGTCTGTTATAGAGAGTAGTAGGTTCTAATCCAGAGAACTGAAAGGCCCCTTTACGGGTCTGCTGCAGCAAGACATCTTTTATGGTATTTACGTTTTTGAAATCACGGTAGTCAGATTCAGTCCTGTTCTTAACCACTTCCCCGATTGCTTCCATGCTTTCGAGGCTGTCTTTGGCTGCTGTTGTCTCTGTCAGAAGCAAAAGAGCAAGGGCTTCGCGTTCAGAAAGGCTGTTTATAAAGTCCCTAATCTCACTGCGCTTTCTTTTCCGCATACCAAAATCAGCAAACTTCTGAACAGACTCAGCAGGAACCGGGGTCTCTTCCATTGGGATGTCTTCTCCAACATCTCCACCTTCAGCCCTGCTGATAAAGCCGCCTGTTGCAGCTTGCTGGGTTTCCTGTTGTCTGCGGCGAACTTCTTCTTTGCCACGATTGTTGATTTTGTTGAGACGGTCGTAGCCGATGATTTTGGCAATCTGTGGTGCAACTATAACTTCACCACGCGATACTGCTACATCTATAAGTTTATCACCTGCAGCGGATTTGTCAAGCCCTGCCCCCGCTTTTGCTGCTTCTTTTTGGGCATTTTCAATCATTTTCTTGATATCTGCACTACCTGCAAACTCCACAGCGGCAGCGTTGATAACGAAGGTTCCCTCCGGCAACTCCGCCGGGACGTTATCTGCAACGGTCTGACCATCCGGCACTTGTTCCGGGGGACGATCAACAAAGCCAGAAGGCATCTGGGCTACACCACCCTGCTGCATACCTATGCGGCCACCTTTTGCCCATCCGTAACTGTAATCTGTAACATCCGCAAAGGATTCGGCGTAGGCTTGGGCTTGTTCGTCCCCGAAGCTGTAATCCTCTGAAGGCTGTCCCTCATCTTCCGGGGCAACTTGTGGAGCAGCCCTTACTGCAGCTGCTGGTGCTTCCTCTTCGGGCTGTGTGCCAGCATCCCTAAACCGCTGAATAGCTGCATTGACTACATTGCTAGGGGCCTCTGCCCCTTTTGCAAACATCGGGGCTTCTTTACGCAAATCAGACAACATACGGGTAGCCGTGTTGTAATCCACGTTGTAATAGTTAGCCAATTCTTGGGCTGCTTCTTTGGAACCATACGCTGCACCTTGCCCATAAGCATTTACAAACGTTCCGTATGCGGTGTAGTTGCCTCCTAGCTTCTGTGCAACTTCAGGAGGAAGAAGACCCGCTGTTCCTGTTGTTTTCCACGTTCCGGTATCTTCGTCATAGCTTTCCTGCATAGACCCCGGAATGTAACCCTTTAGGGTTTCTTCCAAAGCGCGGACTTGATTTTGTTCCAAGTCCTGCAAGTTACCATAATAGTTTCGCCTACCCGGTGCGCGAGTAATCTTTAGACCATTTAGTTCCATCATGAAGCCAGCGTTTAGATTACCCGTAGCCGGATCTGCTGCAGCTTGTATTGCGGATATATCTTTGGAATGGAAATACATGGCCGCATCCCATGCCGCACCAACTATCCCAGAAGGACGGTAGGAATCATTCCCAAAAGGGGCCGGTTTAGCCTCCCCACTCAAGACACCACCAATAATTCCGCCCATAGGAGCCATGATATCAGCAATTCCAAATATCGCCAATTCTGTCTTGCTTGGTTCTTGAAACTTGATATTGCCGATAGGAGAATCCACCATATCGGTCTTCTGGGCTTTTACAAAATCATCGTAGCTGGTGTAGTTAATGTTGCTGACGTTGCCGTAGACTACAGACTTGGTAGGATCAGATATGGCTACCCTGCCTTTGCCTAATACTGTTGCTGAAACTGGGGGTGCAATAGAACCGTCATCTTCAGGGGCAGCAGATACAGGAGACAACACAGAAGGCTGAACCTGTGTCTCGTCTTCATCTTCCTCTGCAATCGTCTTTACTTTGATTCCTGTGCCAAGAGTTTGGTTGTAGAAATCAACGTAGCTATTCGCATAATCTTCCGGAGACAACGTTGTAGATTGCGTGAAGAATGAAGGGAGAGTATCAGCCATTTTTTACTACCGCCTCGTGGTTAGATTTCAGTTTCGCCAGTGTTTCCAGTAAAGCCAGCTTCCCCTGCGCTTGGCGCAGTTCCGACTCCGATTGTGCCGTTACCACGGCCCGTATCATCGTTTCCCTGTATTCCTGCAGGTACTCCTCCATTAGGGGCCATTCCTTGCTGTTCACCAGCGGGGCCAGCTTCTGCGCTTGCTGCTTGTTGAGCATTTGCCATCATTCCTTGTAACATCTGAGCATAGAGTTGTGCTTCGTTGGTATCATTGACAAGGCTATCCGGATCGATGTCCTGTGTGATAGCCAGTTCCCGCATCAGGTTAGGTATCTTGATGAACGGGGCAAGCATCGGGTTAGCTACCGTCTGAAGCAACGAGGTAAGACGCTGACTGCGAACTTCCTTCTGCATCACTGCGGCAACACCGCGAGGCTTGATTTCCAAATCTCCTTCGATCTCCTCTACGTTGTCGTTGAACTGCATATTCCACTGGAAATATGATTCGCCCAACGGCTTCAAGAGGTAGTCATCGATGTTCTTGATGACAGTCTTCATGGACAGTCCTGCCGAACCCATCAACATGGAAAGGCCCGCTGCTGTCCGACCTGTGCCTGTTACACCTGTCTGCCCGTGCATAATTGACGGGATACCAGTCTCTTCATCCGCAAGCTGTCGGCTAATCTGATACATCTGGATGTTCTCAGGGGCCGTGTTTGGAAACTTGAGACCGTTGATTGCTGTTCCGGTAACACCCGACTGCCGCCGGAATATCTTACCGGGGAAGATATCCATGTTCTGACCGGGAACCAAGCTGGCTTCATCTACATCGAATACCAAGTTACCTGCCAGTGCAAGGTTATCGATTGCCATCCGAACGTGGCCGTTCATCAGCATCTGTGCATCTTCCATGTTTTCCGCAACACCAACACCCCAGATCTGATAGGGGTTGATTTCAAACGGGAACGCTTGGAACGGAATACGTGCCGGAGTAAACGGGTTGACTACACAACGAAGGACAACGTTACCGCACACCCAGACGTTGACCTGCATCTGGTCGAACTCTGACATATCCTGTGCGCCTTCCAAGCCAGCTTCTTCGGCAAACTTGGAATCGATGACACCCCAATACTCCAGAACCTCAAAGCGGTTCTCCTGATAGTAGGGTTCAGTTTCATCTTCACGAATGGTGTCTTCGTAGTATTTATCAACGTAGTTAGGCCCGCTGGCAATCGCTTCCTGAACTGCAGCCGCATCAAAGTGCGGACGCATAACTAGGGAACGCAACTGCTGGCGGTTCATCCGGTGACGCTGGATTACATACTCGCAATCCTCAATGCTTGTTGCAGATGGATCTGGATGGAAGTCCCACACAGATACCGTCTCGATACGTGGCACAATCTTCTCATACGGCATATATTCCCGTTCACCTTCGTCATTGCGGCCCCACTTGTGGACACGCTTGTAGAAGTTGAAGGGACCTTTGACAATACCCGTGCCTAGCAGGGCAGACTCAAAGATTGCCTTGCGAAGAACGTTGACAGCGTTGGTATCGAGAAGCTGGTCGTGAATACACTTCTCCATCTGACGTGCCATTTCCGCAGCAGGTTCCAACTGTGGTTCGCCCAACTTGGACTTACCGGGAACCAGCATCTCACCAAACTCTTTACCGTAAGAACCCAGATAATGAGCCTCACGTCCACCCGGGGGCAGGTCCCGGCCATCACCCGGAAACCCATAAGGGTCCATCGGCTGCTGCTGGGCTTCATCGAGAGGTGTCCGCATGTGAGCAAACTCCTCAATGCCTTCCGGCATGGGAGTGGACTCAACTACAATCGGAAACTTCTTATTGGCAAACAAGATATCGACAATTTGCCCGTAAGCCGCAAGGACCTTTGTTTTGGTAATCTTGATAAACACCTTAGAGCGTTCTGAATCCCGATACTGGGTGGTCGAATCGTAGATGCCACGAAAGTTCTTGTAGGCTTGCAGCCAACGTTGTTCGTGAGCATACCGACCGTTCTCAGCATCCTCGAATTTAGAACGAATAAGCCCAGCCAGACCGGGCATCTGCTCCGATGGGCTGTTTACCGGGATCGCCTGATCTTCTTCCGGTTCCAAGAAATTGTCAGCCATTGGATTTCCTTAGTAATCGCGTTCTTCAGCCAGTTTCATAACAGACGGGTCAACCGCTGTCTTAGTCATCTTCTTTGGCATATCTTCGGTCAGAGCATCGGTCTTTGCACGTGTGTCAAATTCCAAGCCTTCACGATACAGGGTTGATTCGCCCATGTTGGCATCAACAGAAGTCTTGTCGGAACCCATAATGTAAGATGCACCGTAGTTGTAATTATTCATCGGCATTGGTTTGTCTCCTTATCTATTGATAAATCCGGACATGCCTTGTCCGGTCATTGCCCGGGTGAGTCCGGACACAAATCCTTCTTGAGGAACTTGTTGTTTGATCTCTTCGGTTACAGGCTCTGCAGCGGCCTTTACAGCCTGTTCAGCCACTGGTAATGCTTCTGGGATACCTAGCGTAGCTTCTTCTAAAACTGCCCGTCCTGCGGCCTCTAAGGGGCTTGCTCCTGCCTCTTGTGCTTCCATAAAGGTGGGAACTGCCCCCACAGCAGGAACAGCCTTTAGAAGAGGCTTAAAATTCAGCTTCCGCAGCTTTTCTTTTAAGTTATCAGAGAAATCATCCGGCGACTTGATGTTTGTCAAATCCGTTGTGGTCTGTGCCTTTGCCTTCGCCCGTTCTTCAGCGCGGATTTCCTGTTCGCGTATCCGGCGTTGCTCTTTCGCACGAATAGCCGCTTCGTCAAGTTCACCCATCTGGCTTTCAAGTTCGAGGCGTTTCTTCTCAGCTTCTGTAGCTGTCAGCTTCAGTTCTTGACTACGGGCTGCGCGGACATCCTCAATCAGATCTAGGTCCGCATCAGAAAGTGTACCCTGAACTTGTGTGCCTACAATCTCTTTACCACGAGGAATGACAGCAAGTTTTGGAGCATCCTTTACAGTCAGACCTGCAGCGTTCACATTCATAGCTGCGGGTAACTCATTCAAGGTTGATAAGCCCAGCACCTCACCATACATGTTTTGCAAGGCGCGAAGGGCTTGCTTGGCTGTAGTTCCCTCTGAAGTAATAACTTGTGACGCATAGTGCTTGCGAGTAATATCTTTCAGGCCATCTATTGTTTCATCGATAGATGCGTGGCCCATAATTGCGCTTGCTTCTTTTGCGTAGCCTAATTCATTTACGATAATTGAAGGAATAATCTTACGTAAATCGGACGCACCCTGTATGGGTCGCCCCATTACTTTTTCAAAAGGCTTAAACTTCGCTGCAATTCCACCCGGTTTTTTGATTGCGGATGTCATTTTGCTAACAGTCGTATCGAATATGTAATCACGACCTGCTGCTTTTGCTTTTTCTGCTTCGTCTCGTAAAATTTCTAGCGCAACCTCTGGAAGATCTAACTCGTTACGAATTTTATTTCCGCGCCTATACTCATTGGTAAAAGATCCAGTTTCAAAGTCAATATCCGACACTTTAATTCCAGCAACTTCGCCGGGACGCAGGGGAACAAGAGAGTTAAATGCAACTGCTGCACGTGTAGAAGGCTCTTCAATAGCCGCAATACCCTCTGTCAAAGCAGTGAGAGATTTCTGTGCTTCGGGAACAGCCTTGAAGGCTTTTGTTCGGCGGGCTTGCGTTGCTTTTTCCAAACCAAGAGAACGAGCCTTGCCTTCTGCTTTAAATACGTTAGGAGGCGCGGGAAGGTCTGCTACAGCAGCTTGTTTTTCTACTGCAGTCTGAACAGTAGCAAGATTTGTAAAGTTTGCTTCTGATCCAACTTCGTTCAGTTTGGTAAGAAATTCAGAATCCCCGATAGTGAACCACGAATCATCCAGAGACTTACCGGCAGCTTGCACAGCTTTACTAACAGAAGACTGACTTCCTTTCGGACCCATACCAATAGCCTCGCCAATAGTAAGGGTTTGATTCTTGATTTTATCTGCTATGTCTGCCATACCTAATACCCAAAGACTTCATCTTGAACTTTGTGGACCTGATTCTTAATTGCGCCTAGCTGTTGGTGAATCGATGCGTAACCGGACATCCGTGTCATCACCATGTAGCGAAGGGCATCGTAGGCGTGGTCCTCTGCCTTTGTGTCCACATCTTCGCTGTTTGTTTTAGATAATGGAATACCCGCCATCTGCTTAACAGTGTTCTGGCAGGTTGCAAAAATACGTAGCCGGGGTTCCTCTGTGTAGGGGTCGTTGGCCAGTCGTCTATGTAGTTCCATCTTCCCCTGCAGCCTGTTGCGGTCTGATGGTGTCCAACGAACACCTACCCGCATCATGGTCTCTGCTATGGATGGGCCGAACCCTGTCTTGTTCCAACAGGATGAATCTAGCACGGTATAGTGGGGAAGTGGATCGAGTTGTTCTGCTTCTAGTATTCTATCGGCCAATTCTTCTGCTGTCAAGTGCTTGGCATACAACTCACGATAAATCCAGATATTGTTATCCCAATCAATAGCCCCCCACAGAACGCATGACGGACTCGCGTAGCCGTAGTCTGCCGCCCGTATGCGGGGCCAATTTGTAGGTAACTCGAAAGGTTCGACAACGTGTCGTCTCCGTGAAAATTCTGGGAAAGCTGCACCCTCTGCAACATCCCAGTCCCCTTCGAGCAATCTGCGGCGTTCTACTTCAGGTAGGGAACGCAGCATGGCTTCGTATTGGCCATCGGCCATCAAGAATGGGTTGTCTGTCAACCGTGCCGGAACAAACTTCCGGTAGAACAACGGCTGTCCTTCTTTCTCGTGGCCCGGTGGCCACACAAATGGGTTGCCTGTCTCTACATCAAATGCCGGAAAAGGCTTGTTGGGTTCCGGACCATCTATGTAGGTCTTCTTGACCCACCAGCCACCAACACCCCCGGGGTTAGCTGTTGCCCGCATATAGAGATGCTGCTGGAGTTCCGGGTCTGTGGCACGTAGTCGGGAACGCAGATAGTCCCACACGTAGGGCGTGGGATACTGGGTGATTTCGTCTATCCCTATCCAGTTGAACGCCTGACCCTGAAAACGGGTCACGTCCTTGTCTTTGTCGAGGTAGGTGAACCAGATGGTTGCACCGGATGGGAAATGCCACGTGGACTTTGATTCGCGGAACTTAGCCCCGGGGAACGCCTTCGTATAGAGTTGCCGGGACTTGTCAATCAGTTCGGTCAGTTCGTCTAAGGTGCGGCGAAGAAGCAAACCACGATGATTAGGGTTGTGGCAGAAACGCAAAGGATCAGCCAACAGCGCGAAGGATTTTCCTCCACCTGCTGCCCCACCGTAGAGGACATCTCTTTCAGACGATGAAAGAAACTCTTCTTGAGGTCCCGGATTAGGCTGGAATACGACCTCAGACTCGCCCACAAGGTCAGAGACAGACTTAGGTAGATTTTGTAAATCTCCCATGTCAATAGTGGCTGTGCTTTTTCCCTGCAGAGCCTTCTCAACTTTTCCAGCGGCTTTTTGAACCTTTTGAGCATAGTTCCGTTGATCCCGTGCTACCTGTGTGGTCTTGGCTGCACGTTTCTTTGCAGCGCGAACCTTCTTCTGTGTTTCTCGTCTGGCCAGTTCTGCCCGGGAGTAGTTGTAGACTGACTTGGGTTCACCGGGCTGTTTTTTGGGCCTACCGCGTTTTTTCGGCTGATTTGGCTGCTGTTCGTCCACGACAGACTTTACCCCCTTTTGCCATTTCTTCTCTAGGTGCAATACGTGGCTTTCTCTTCGGGACATACATACCAGACTCTGTATCATATCCTTTTCCGGACATGTTCATGTCTGTCTTGTATTCGTTTGCTTTATCTCGTCTGCTCTGACGGATCTTTTCCGCCCTTTTTCCACCTAGCACTGTTGCTGAACTAACGGGCTTGAATGTTTCAGAATCAAACTCACGTAGACGCACCCGACTATTCAACAGGTCGTTAGTTGACTTGTCTTTGGGGACTGCAGCAATATTTTCATTTGCAACAATTTCCTTGTAGATTTTCTGCTGCCCGGGGGACAGCTTATCTATTTCCGACTTTGTAACCTTACGAAATTTAGTGTTGAACTTCTTTCTAAATTTATCATATTCATCGAGTGCCATGATTGTTCCTTATCATCCGTCTATGACGACTTCCTTTTTTGGGGGCAGCAACACAACGCCGTGAACAGCTTGGACGTTGTGGTTGATTGTCTCCTGTTTCGCCAAACCAACACGATTGAGAAGGGATTCCGCTGCGCGGAAACGAAGATCGTCCCCTCGTTCCGGAACGTGGTTGTCAATCGTGCCAATTACCCTGTTCGCAGCCTTCAAGGCATTAGCTGCCAACAGATGTTTCGTCCGATCTATGATTTCATCGGACAACGTATCCTTCAGCCACGTCACAGAGCCGCGTGAGTAGCCCGCATCTAGGGCTGCTTGCGTCACATTACCCCCATTTTCAAACAACAGGTCTAGGAAAGACTGTTGCTGGGCCGTGAGTTCGCGCTTCTTGTGCTGTTGTGGCAACAAATTCATGGTATCTATACTTTAATCTTATCCCCAGCTACGTAGCAGATAGAATCTAAGGGGATATGGTTGGGATATGCCCGGGGAATGTCCCGAATCATTTCCTCGATACGGGCCTCACAGTCCTTTTCCCATAGATAGGGGCCTCGTGCGTCCTCAATTATAGCACACGGGGCCATATAGGGTAGCATACAGGCCAAAACAGCTGCTTCAAACATGATATTGGCCCTAGTGTGGTAGAAAGGAGAGGCTGACCAGCCTGACGAACATCCCTTTTTCATAGAATCGGGGGTTTGTGCGTGGATGTGTGCTGGTTTGGTGCAACCCCTCATTGTTATTTTAGGTCTCGTGCAACCCATTGTCAAGCAACAATGCAGGGGAAAACCCCTAAATATACCAAAAAAAATAATCCGGGGGGCCTATTTTCGGAAAAAGGGCTAAAAAAGTGACCCGGGGGGGTTGACAAAACGGGATCAGACCCATACAATGGCTTCAGAGCCTCCCGGGTAAATATATACTACACCCACCCGGGCCTATATAAGGGATACCCTAGCGTAGTTGCTGGGGTGTCCCTTTTCCTTTGGGGCTACCTATAGGTTACCCTTAAGGTGTTGCCGGGAAAACCATACAGGTAACCCAATTCCCATCAAAATATGTCGACATTGCATAGACATTATACCGGACCCCCGGGTGGCCCATGCGGGCGGGTGCAAGGCAACATTTTTATGTTTCCCATCGCTGATACCCAAGGGCAAGCCCCGCCCCCTATCTTCCCAGCAACCCCGCCGGGATGCCCCGCCGGGCTAATCATGGCGCACGCATACATGCGCGTATGCTGATTTGTCATGCAAACAATGGGGGGCATGGCCTGTTTTAGGGTTCCATATCACCAGCATATCAGGACAGCCCCGCCCGGGAAAAGCCCCGCCTATTCAGAGAGATACCTATTAATCTGCCCCCCGCATAGAAAAAGCCCCGCCGGGACTAGCCAAGCGGGGCAGCGGGATGGGACGGGACGGAGGGAGGAAAAACCCGCCCCAGCCCGGTTGCCGGGGATCCCTACTATTTAACGATCACCGGAATATCGAGGTTGGATACCTTGCGGGGATGCTGGTTGGCATAGCTTCCCAGCCCGGTCACCTCTAGCAGGTTATTCAAAACCCCCAGCTGGGTGGTGATGGATGACACAAGGTTGATGATCATGGTAGCTTCATCCCGGGTAATAACCAAGTGCTGATCCAAGTTATTTTCCTTGAGGTTCAGTTGAGTGATGGTTGTCATGGTTCCTAATTCCTTCTTTTCTTCGGTTGATACGGAGGCCGGACGGGATGCCCGGCCCCCCCTTTATATCAGGCTTCTTTCTTCTGATCAACCCAATACAGATTATAATAGCCTTTGTTATCTGAACGGGTCGCTACGGTCTCTTTCCGAACGGTGATCCCGTGAGACTTCAGGCGGGCAATATAGGTATGGACCGCATTAGTTGATAGCTTAACCCGCCCGGCAACAAGGGGCACGGGGTGCGGTTCTTGCTGCAGGATCTTCAAGATCTCTTTTTCCCGCCGGGTCATATCCCGGGCAGGTTTCCCCGGCCCAGTTGCTGGGGCTGCTGCCGGGGCAGTTGCCAGCTGGTCGTGCAGTTCATCGGCCAGTTTGATATGATCCAGAGCAATTCTCTTGTGAAGTTGGATCAGGCTTGTAATTTGTTCTTGGTTCATCATGGTTCTTTTCCTTTCGTATTAAAGCTGGATGAACAGCCCTATCAGGGCGATAAGTAGGATCACAACGGCGATCCGGTAGAGGATATAGAGACTTTCCAGCATCAGGCCGCCACCCCCTCAAGGCTGGCCCATTCAGGGCTGGCAAGGACTGCCCGGACATTCGCCTCGCGGGTTCTTTCCTTTTTATGGACTACAGCCCCTTTACGGCCCCGGGCTGATTCGGTATGGGTAGACCAATGCGTCAGGGCATTATATCCGGCCCACATTGTCTCGCCCAGTTCCCGGGCTTCTTCCTTATAGCGATCAATCATCCAGTTGTGCTTTTTGACAATATACTGCGGCTTGTCCGGATCTTTATTGGTTGCATGACACAAGGTCGCCTTTAGTAGGTCGCTAAATTGATTCTCAGATAGACGGGTCACTGCCCAGCGATCCATCAATTCGCGCTGGCCCGCAAACATGGCAAGGCTGGCTGTCATTTTCCCAGTCATAGCCGCCGGGTCAAGGTTCCGGGTGTGCTTCCTTTTCTGGTGGTAGGATTTCTGCCCGCCGAATACCAGAGTATTGCGGCACAGATCCCGATATGCCCCGCTGAATACTTGGAACGCCCAAGATTGATCAACACTGTTGAAGATATCCAGACGGGGGGAAACAGTATCTTGCCCGGCCCGGCTTTTTACCTCACTGGTCAGCCCATCAAAGCGGATCGTGCGGTGCATTTTCAGACCGTCATCAAACAGGCGATCAATGACAGTCACCCTGCCCAATTCTGGCCCCAGTTCACTTGCCCACAGCTGATCATTATTTTCTGCCAGCATGATTTCATGAGGGACTAGCTGATAGGATGAAGATTCTTTGCCCGGCCTTTTTCCTGTTACTGGTCGCATATCGCAAACTTGATCGGTTGCCCGGTTGTATATAGCACAATATCCCGGCAACGGTTCCGGCTGCAGGATATCCAATCCCGGCCCGGTCGGTCGCAGTGCTTCCAGCGGGATTTTTTCAAAGACTGCCTTTTGTTCGTATAGGCTAAGATCCGCTATGCTATCGTGGACATACTCAAAACCGCCCCGGCCCAGTTGACGGATGGTCGGCTGCTCTATGGTTGCTATATCTAACATTGTTTTTCCTTTCTCACTGGCCCGGCGGGATGCCCGGCCTTGATTCCTTGTTACCACAGATAAACAGACCGAAACAAGAGAAAAATACACAGATAAACAAAAAAGAGACCGGGCAAGAAATCTGCCCGGCCCCGCAAAACAGCCCCGCGACTCGCTGCCTTGCCCTGCCAATACCGCCCCCGGGAAAAAGGAAGAAACCCATACAGACATATCAGCCCCGATTTAGTGTCGCCCAGTTTGTCACGATCCCTCTAGTGGGTCGCAAATATAACTTGCCGATCCTGTGCTTGCCAGCAAGCTGCACAAGATGCACAGTTCGCTACCTGCCCGGTTTGTTCTGGACAGGCAAAAGACTTGCCCGGGACAGGTGCCGCCCGTTCTTCTGACAGGGCCGCGAAATTATGATCCAGCGCATCGGAAAACCGGACGGAAAACCGCTGCCCGTATTTTTCCCGGACAATCCCCACAAGCTGCCCCAGCATACTTGCCGGGGCGTGGCCCGTGAATCCCCAGACTGCCAGATTATCATACTTGGCCAGCATATCATCCCAAAGCTGGACATAGGCCGGGGAATAGAAATCGCCCAAGATATGCAAGCGCACAATAACGCCTTTATATAGGCGGGTATGTTCTGCCAGTTCTGCCCGGATCCGTTTTTCCAGTTCCGGCCCGTGTTCTATCCGGTGGGCGAACGCCATATTATTGCCGTAACAAGTGTCCCAGTGATAGCAATAGCGAGGACAAGTTGCCCGTTCTTCTAGGGTCAGGGTCAGGATCACATATCCCTTAAATATCCCCTTGCGGATAATGGGAAGCCCCCTTTTATCTGCGATCTTGTTATTCTTGGAAAACTTTAGAACGCCCGTTTTATAATCAGCAAGAGACCGCCGGGCTTTAGGATACATGGTCGCTGCTGGTTTATTTATATCTGCCTTTTTCATGGTTCCAGATTCCTTTTTCCTTTTTTGGTTCCGATCCCTAGCTACACCGGGCAGGGCCGCTTGTCAAACACAATCGGCGTTTTTTTCTGGATATCGTCAAAATAGCATCCGGCGCACAAGATAGACCAATCATCCGGCTTCACATCCCCCGGTTCCCCGCAACGGTCACAGGGCGGGCGATCCGTGTGTTTTTTAGTGTGGCGTGATTTGTCTTGTCTTGTGTTTGTCATTTGTCTTGTCTCCGGTTTGTCAGGTAGTTTGTCTTGTCAGTATTTGACAATAGAGTATCGCCGCCCCTCTTGGTGTAGGCGGGCTTGGTATCGGTGCATCTGTGGCTTGGCCCGTGTCCCCCGGCGTTCCATCATGGGGATCCACTTCTTGGCGTGGCGTATCCCTGCCTTTAGTTCCCTGTCGCTGTAGTGTGGCAGGGTTTGTCTTATCTTGCCGAAAGTATCCCGGCCATCCCGGACTGCCCCGATTATCTCTGTGGCTACTTTATCTTTGTATGCCCCAGTCAGGCGTGGCTTGTTTGTCTCTGGTTCAAACCATGCGTGGTTTGGTTTGTCAGGCTGTTTGTCAGGGACAATACAGTCAGGGTGGCCCCGCAACATAAAGCTAGGGATGGGTGGCAGATCAAAACTTGGCGACATACTTTTCCCCATTGTCTCTTTGTTCGCGTAGTTCCTTGTATTCTGCCCAGAGATGGGTGGCATCTTTGCCATCCCACTCAAGGTCAGTTATCTGCTTCATCAGGTTGACCATTGCCCTCTCTATCGGTTCGTATAGTTCGGACAGGTCGCGGCTTGGGATCAGGCTACTCATCGCAGTTCTCCAATTCATCCCTTTCTATCATCTCCAAAATAATATGGTCAATGTAATCATAGAAAGTGTCGCTGTGCCGCCTCAACATGGCCAGCACCTTTTCAGCGTCCGGGGCATCCCCCATCAGGCTGTCAATCCAGTCTGCATCAATGGTAATCTGTATCGGTTCCTTATTCATCGTAGTCTCCTTCCCACACTCTTACCAGAATCATCATCGGGTTTTTCTTATCTACAGTAAGACCACTATCATCAAAGTCCCACTCCACCAGACAATCAGGCCCATAGCTGTCCTTGCACAGTTCCCGGATGTCGTCAAGTAGTTTCACAAAAAGTTCCCCGTCATCTGCATAAGCCATTCGGTTCGTCTCCTTGATTAGTTGCCAGTTTCGTTACCTATACAGCAAACAAATACGCCTGTCAACACCCAAAAAGAAAACGGGGCCGGAAAAAATCCAGCCCCGCTTCCCGGAGAAAGGAACCACACCCTACCTAGACTTCGTAGGGTATAGCTTGTTTTACCACCCAATCATGGTTAGTGTCAAGCCATTTTTCACATTCTTTTTCGTTTTTTCCGAAAAAAATTGGATACCATGACAGGTAGTCCACATGATATCCTGACTTGACAGTTTCCTTGTCCTGCTCCCCCATCCGGGTTGCTGACAGTTTTGCCCACAGGACAGCATCATCTTTCCCCCGAAAGGAGATATCTGTCTCAAGCTGTATGTTTCTTCTGTTCATGTTCAATCTCCTCTTGATCCAAATCTGCGATATACAGAGTGATTGCGGATCGCATCAGGTCAGCAACACTAACCTGTATTCCATAACGCTGTGTCTGTGTGTAGGAATGTTGGGCTAACCTATCCCAATCTTCAATCGGAAGATTCAGATTGTATGTCTTGGTCGGAACCAGTAGTTTGTTTGGTCTGGGCATCTTCTTCTAGCCATTCCTCTAAATCTAGTTGTAGGGGTTCTTTCTTTTTATTAGGTATTACCCTTGTCCTATATTTATTAGACATAAGGTCTTTAGCTATATGATTTCTTTTCCTCATAGGATCCCCCATAGGGTTGTTCTTCGTTATGTGTGCCAGATTTTGTCAAGCCCGTCAACCCGAAAAAAAGATGCTTGACGGATTTTTTTGTTTCCTGTATAGCTATCAGCATGAAAAGTCCAAGTTGGTTAAAATCCTATGTAGAATCGCTTGTCATCCAACCGGGTGGTCGGTATCGATCCGATTGTCCTGTGTGTGGCAAGCCCAATACTTTCAGCGTCACAGACGGTGGCTTAGAACGGATGTGGTATTGCTTCCATGCCGACTGCCATGTCTCTGGTCGCACTGGCTTGACCTTGACACGGGACAAAGCCCGGACAGCTTTTACCAGCAAAGTTGCTGAACGGATCCAACCCCCAGCCGGGGACTTTGAAATACCCAATACATTTGTTAGCTTGTCACGCAACCTAGATGCTGAATCGTATGTCCGCCGTGTCGGAGCCTACGATGCTTACTTGTCTGGTATGGCTGACATTCGCTACGATGTAAAACGCAACCGGGTCGCATACCTGATCAAAGACGGACGCAAGATTGTGGACGCAGCGGGTAGGTCGCTGGCCAATGTAAAACCGAAATGGTATCGTTATGGGAATAGTGGACAACTTTTTGTATGCGGATTACAGCCCAGAGCATTTATTGTCGAAGATTGTGCTTCTGCTTGTAGTGTTAGCAGTGTTGTCACGGGCCTAGCCCTGCTGGGAACCAACCTCGTTGACAGCTACATTAGAACGATTACAAACTACGAGAAAGTATATGTTGCCCTTGACAAGGATGCGACATCTACGGCACTAGAGATTGTGAAACGCCTGAATGGGAAGGTGGCAACCAAGCTGGTTGTCCTGCCAAAAGATTTGAAAGATATGGGAAAGGACGAACGGGATGACTTCATCAGATCCAAACTTACTTGACAGGCAGATACTTGGCTTCTGTCTAAAGGCCGACTTCTTTGGTCGCGTAAAGAACATCATTGACAGAACCATGTTTGAACGGGAGATGCGTGACATATTTGACACGCTGTCCTATTCCCACACAAAGTATGGCAAAGACCTGACCCTACCAGAGTTGGTGGGCTTGTTCAATGACCGCAACCCTGCCATGCCCGAATCATCCCGGCGTGGTGTCTTGGAAGTTATAGACACATTGGAGCCGGGTAACCCAGACAACGATGAGTTGCATCTGGATATCGTGAACAACTTCTGGCTTCGTGACCGTGCGCGGCAGATAGGTGAGAAGGCTATTGAAATCTTTACGGGAGAAAGTGAGGAGTTTGGAGAGTTGCGCCGCCTCATAGAAGTCGTTGAAGATGGTAGGATTTCTGACAAAACTACATACTCAAAGGTTGAATTAGACCTTGACGAGTTGCTAGATGAAGAGGCGGGAGATCCGGATTTCCCTTTTGATTTTGGCCACATTGCAGAGGAACTCCCGGGTCTCAATCGTGGTAATCTAGGAATCTTGTTTGCCCGGCCTGAAGTAGGTAAAACAACCTTTTGTTGTTTCCTTGCTGCCTCCTACATCAAGCAAGGTTTCAAGGTAACCTACTGGGCAAACGAAGAACCAGCCCCAAAGATTAAGCTGCGTATCATCCAGTCATACTTTGCCATGACAAAGGACGAGATGAAGTATGACAGGGTTGCGCTTTTGCAACAATACAGGGACGAGATTGAGCCGTTGCTTACCATCATGGATTCGGTCGGAACCAGCGTGGAAGAGGTGGACGAGTATGCCAAGCTGAACAGTCCGGATGTTATGTTCTGTGACCAGCTTGACAAGTTCCGCATCTCCGGTGAGTATAACCGGGGTGATGAACGCTTGAAGGAAACCTATGTGGTTGCCCGGGAGATTGCCAAACGCAACAAGCTGCTTCTCTGGGCTGTCAGTCAGGCAAGCTATGAGGCACATGACCGACAGTGGATTGACTACTCTATGCTGGACAATTCACGGACAGGCAAGGCTGGTGAAGCTGACATCATCATCGGTGTGGGCAAGACCGGATCCAGTGAGGTTGAGAATACTGTGCGTCACATCTGTATATCCAAGAACAAGATAAACGGATGGCACGGCATGATTAATACGCAGATAGACATAGCGAAAGGGATTTACTACTGATGATGACACAGGCAGATGTATCTAAGCTGGGGTATGTCGGACGACAGCCAAGCAGGAAGCGTAACAGTGATAGCTGGTTCACACCCGAATCATACCTGTCTAGTGTCAGGACTGTGCTGGGAGAAATCACTTTGGATCCCTTCTCTGACAAACAGGCAAATGAAATCGTAGGGGCAACCCATTACTTTGACGAGGACACCGATGGCTTAAGACAAGACTGGGATGTCGCAAATTCGTGTAAAGTATTTATGAACCC
>Ga0222718_10001596_pt1 | contig 21219 bp, 13 predicted proteins | sample C33_27DmetaG_FD_165045 | JGI IMG/M metagenome (GOLD analysis project Ga0222718, IMG submission 165045) | Estuarine water microbial communities from San Francisco Bay, California, United States - C33_27D | ecosystem: Environmental > Aquatic > Marine > Unclassified | place: USA: California...
AACGGGCGTGGCAGACACTCTTGGAGGGAAAGTGGCTTGGTAAATCTTTCCAACGGCATCCAGTAATAAGTACAAACAGGATGCCTTCGAAGCAGTCCCGATTTTTGTGGGGCGGTCGTCCACCAAGCGGATTTGGCGGCGGGTCGGGCATCAGATCTGAAATCAGAAACCATTGTGTGTCATTGACTTGTCGTTGGGGTTCCGTCCTGGATCCCGCTGCGTGGAGTCGGCCTGACTCGTTGCGGGATCGTGTAGGTATGGTAATGCCTCCTTTCGGAGGAGACATTAATGCAAGTCTCAGGCCAAACCGTTCACTAAAATAGATGTTTCAGGACAGGCTCCAATTGTTTTTTTTGGTTCTGAAGGGGAAACTGGAGTCGTGGCCCAAAACTTCGAGGACTACGTTTGGTTGTTTTCTAATGGTATTGGACCATTTGAGGCTATGGCCTACCCAGATATAAAGCCATGTCAAAATCAGGAATTCTTAAGGTTTGCGAGAGAATTCGCTCCGACAAACTCCTGCTCTGCCGTTGAAATTATTAAAAGAGCAAAATCTGAATTTCCAAACTTTGAACAAACTATTGCCCAATTATGCAAATGATTTCAAGCATGATGGGACAGGAGCCTGCCCTACTTGAAACTATCAGAAAACGCCACCCCTAAAAACCACTCCCACCTGATGGGCGGGTTGTATTGCTCGGCTGGGCGGCGTTGTTATCCGTGATCGGAGCGGGAGCCGCGGAGTTCGACGCGGCGAGGTTCTCGCGACGGGTCGCATAGCGAATGGGGAATGATGCCCAGACCTGATTGCCGGCATTGCCGACTGTCATTTGCGAGCCATCAAAGATGTTAGGGTTGCCCCACTTACTCAGAGATTTTTCTGAGACATATTGAGTGAATCCCAACCACTGACGATCAGGCGCGGCCACTTCAAACAAATTACTGCGTTCCGGCTTGAAGCCCATGAAATCTCTGGGGACGGGTGCGGTATGAAACGCGGTGAGGATGAACGCCATGGTGACGTATCCCGAAAGAAGGGCTCCGAACCATCGGCTCCCTTCAAACAAAGGTTTCTTCGTATCGGGGAAACCGGGAGCCACTTTCTCAACGCCGAGCCTCATTGCCGTAACAAGAGCCGCATAGAGCACCAACAACGAGATCGCATCGGCCCAGGCGTTATACGCGGCTGGTAACATTCCCGAGAGCGCTCCGGCCATCGGTTCAAAGAAATTCATCGCCAGTAAGCCTGAGATAATACATATGATGGCCGTTTGCAGAGCACCGGCAAAACCTTCACTGGCGACGCACCAAGCGACACCGGCGAGAATAGCAATGAGGACGATATCAATCATATCAGTTCTGAATTCGTGGTTACAGTATTCTAAAAAACGGTTATTTCACAACCCGCATCATTTCTTCAACAGATGTCACACCCATTGCCGCGAGTCGTAAACCTTCTTCTCGCATGTAAAGCATGCCGTTTTTACGGGCCTCCGATTTAATCACCGACACATTGGCACGTTCGCGAATCAGATCTCGCATCCGATCAGTCACAATCAGAAGTTCGAAGACACCGACGCGGCCGCGATAACCCAAGCCGCCACAAGTCTCGCAGACAATTTCTGGATTCTTGGGAGGACGATAGAAATGTTCGACTTTGTCTGCCGGCAATCCGGCTGCTTTGAGGACTTCCGCTTTCGGCTTGTAAGCTTCTTTGCAATCGGGACAGAGACGACGAGCCAATCGTTGTCCCAAAATCGCCGAGACCGAGTTGGCCACCATGAACGGTTCGAGACCAAGTTCCATGATGCGGAACAACGCCGTGATGGTGTCATTCGCGTGAACCGTGGAAAACACCATGTGTCCCGTGTTGGCCGCCTGACAGGCAATTTCCGCAGTTTCCGCGTCGCGGATTTCCCCGATCATCACCACATCCGGGTCCTGACGAAGAATACTTCTCAAACTGGCGGCAAACGATTGTCCGGCCCGCTGATTGATCTCGATCTGGTTGACGTTGTCCATCTTATATTCAACCGGATCTTCAACGGTAATCACGTTTGATTGATAGGAATCAATGTCATTCAGACAAGAGTATAACGTCGTCGATTTACCGGCACCGGTCGGACCACAAACCAGCATCAAGCCGTGAGGCTGATGGACAATTTCTCGAAGATCGGACAGAACCTTCTTCCGCATCCCCATCTTATCGAGCGAGGCGACCGAGTTCGTTTGATCCAACAGGCGTAAGGTGAGTTTCTCGCCGTGTCGCGTTCCTTGAGTGGCGGCACGAAAATCGATCTCGCGTTCGTATTCCACAACGGCGCGAAAACTTCCATCCTGCGGGCGACGTTTCTCGGTGATGTCCATCGCCGAGAGCACTTTGAAAATGTTCACGATGGCTTCGCCAATCGCACGGTCGAACGGTTCACTCGGATACATCACGCCGTCGATCCGAATCCGAATCGACATTTCGTCTTCTTTAGGCTCGAGGTGGATGTCGGTCGCGCGACGCATGACGGCGTCATACACGAGTTCTTTTGCTCCCATGTATCCTTTGGACTTCATCACCTGTTTCGATTGGTTGACCTCACCCGCTTTTCCATCCGACTTGCCCAGAAACTCGATCGGTGGGCCAGTGGCCGGGGAGTATCCTTCGCTCTTCCCGAGATGAATTCCGACTTTCGCCAGCATTCGAAAAGCGACACCTTTCAGGTGTTGCTGTGTAAAAATTCGACTATTCGCCGGCACTCGTTCGTTGTGTTCTTTGACGTAAAATCCAAACGGGGTGACATAGCACCCCAGTAACACGATCAGCCCTAATAGAAAGTTCGGCATCATGAAGACCAGTAGAAAGCCGACGAAACCCGACGAAATCATCACGCCATTCCAAAAGAGCGAACCAATTTTGAGACTGCGTGCATCTTCATCGACCCAATGCGTCGTATGAGCCCACAGGAAAAACAGGCCAATGATCATCACCATCCCGATCAGATCAAAATACCACCCAAGCCGATTGATGGGCATTTGGGAGATTCCAAACACGGACTGCAAATCAGTTGGGACGACGGGAGTGTTTCCCCGCTGGAAGGGTCGAGGATCCTGAGTGAATTGATTGGGTGCGGCAGTGGGAGAAGCCACCGTTGTCGCGGGTTGAGTAGCATTAGTGGAGGGGATCGCATCCTGAGCGAAAATCGCGGAACTAGCCGAGATCGTTCCAAAAAAGAAGAACAACATGAACGTACGATACATATTACATGTCTCAAATTAGGTACGGTCGATCCAATCAAGATCACCGAAACGGATGCTGGGAAAGCGACAAATCGTTATCTTAACTCGTAACCTGCCCAATAGGGGTGACTTAGGATTATAAAGGGAGAGTCGATCAGGAAGCCAGACCGATCACTTTTTGTTCATTCAAAAACTGATAATATTCACAATAAGCATTCACTGCCGACATAGACGCATTTGAGCCCGATTGGATTCATAAAATTCCCCTGATTTGGGGAGATTCGCAACATTTTTCTGAGAACGACCGAGGAAACCGATGAAATTCACCAAGATGCAGGGTGCTGGCAACGACTACGTCTACGTGAACTGCTTCGAGGAAAAGTTCCCCGTTGATCCTGCCAATCTCGCCATCAGTGTCAGTGATCGGCACAAAGGAATCGGCTCGGACGGATTGATTCTCATTTGTCCGTCCGAAAACGGACACGCCCGCATGCGAATGTACAACTCCGATGGCAGCGAATCTGAAATGTGCGGGAACGGCATCCGCTGTGTCGCCAAATACGTCTACGATCACGGAATCGCCAAAGAAAATGTCCTCCGCATTGAAACCGGGAACGGCGTCCTCACTTTGGAACTCGATGTCCAAAACGGACTCGTCGATCAAGTCCGCGTCAATATGGGACCACCCATTCTCGTCAGCAGCGAAATTCCCACCACTTTGCCCGGCGATCCTCCCGTGAATGCCCCATTATCAGTTGGCGGCAAAGAATTAGAAGTGACCTGCGTCTCGATGGGAAACCCTCATTGCATCACATTCGTGGAGAAAGTCACCGACGAATGGGTTCACGGCATCGGTCCACAAGTGGAGGTTCATGAAGCATTCCCCAATCGCGTGAATGCAGAGTTCATTCAGATTGTCTCCCCGGGCGAAATGATCATGCGAGTCTGGGAACGCGGATCGGGAGAAACCCAGGCATGTGGGACGGGAGCCTGTGCGTCGGCTGTCGCCGGTGTCTTGACTGGACGGACCGAACGGAAAGTGCTCTGTCACCTGCCGGGTGGTGATTTGTTCCTCGAATGGCCCGATGACGGTCCTGTTTTTATGACCGGCCCCGCCGTCGAAGTTTTCAACGGAGAATGGAACAACTAACGGCATCCGCCAACACACTGCAAGTCTCGGTGCAAAGCCGTTATACTGCGACCTGTTCACATCAATTCAATTTGTAGACAGGATCGTGCATCGATGAGTTACGACGTGTTCGGAGTAGGCGCTTCTCTGGTAGATATTCAAGCTCAGGTCGATGATGGTCTGATCAGCGATCTCGGTTTCGATAAAGGGATCATGACCCTAGTCGAAGAAGACGCTCAGCAAAAAGTACTCGCTCAACTTGCCGGCACCTCAATCACTCGCTGTGCCGGAGGCTCCGCCGCCAACACCATCATGGGAGTCGCCGACTTCGGTGGAACTGCCGCCTTCGCCGGCAAAGTCGGCAACAATGAAATCGGCGAATTCTTTCTGCAAGACATGCGCAAGATGGGCGTGACCATCGAAGTCCCCACAGCCGAAGGTCAAACTGGTACCAGCGTCGTTCTGATCTCGGAAGACGCTCAACGCACGATGCTCACCCATCTCGGAGTCTCGGCCACTCTCGGTCCCGACGACATCAACGAAGACGAAATCAAAAAAGCGAAGTACGTTTACGTCGAAGGCTATCTTTTCACGGGAGACAGCACCAAAGACGCCGCGTATAAAACCATCGAACTGGCCAAGAAACACAATGTCAAAGTCGCCTTCACCGTTTCTGATCCGTTTTTGATTGGCCTGTTTCGCGACGAGTTCCTGCAACTCATCGAAGGCCCGGTTGACCTCCTCTTCTGTAATGAAGAAGAAGCCAAAAGCCTGACCGAACAGGAAAACCCCATCGATTGTGCTCACGAAATCCACAAACACGCCGAGAACGTGGCACTCACCATGGGAGGCGATGGTTCAATTCTCATGCACAACGGCGATGTTATTCCCATCGAAAGTGTGCAGGTTAAAGCCATCGATACCACCGGAGCAGGCGACATGTACGCAGCCGGAGTCCTGTTTGGCATCACCAATGAGTACAGTTGGCGACAAGCCGGTCATCTTGCATCTCACGCGGCCGCGAGAATCGTGTCGCAACTCGGTGCTCGCTTGAAAGATCGCTTCACTGCGGAACAGATTCAAACCTTAATGTCGGAATCCGACCTGAAGGCGTGAATTTGATAGGAAGGCATGTCTGGGACGCGATTATTTCGCCGGGTGCCCTGCTCTTGCTTGCGTGCGCATGTGGGTTATTTCCGTGATATCAGCGTCATCCGCGGTGAAATGATTTGTTCCCTCTCATCTCACTGGCGGGCAAGCCGCCAGTGCCACCCTTTTTTCATCTGGGGCGATGATTGAATTCCGAAAGACGAATGCTTCAACGTCTCGCTCTTGTTGTTAACCTTACCCGTAGTTGAACTCGCAAGAGTTCAGAAGGACCGACACTGCCCTCGCATCTCGTCTGAATTCTTGCGAATCCAGCTACCCGTCCGACGAGCAATCGGTGGTAACCAGAATTGAGTGTCTTGTTTGTTTTTCTCTGCACCGCGCCGCGTGAGTCAATTTCTCACACGTCCAAACTCTGGGGGATCACTGCGTTCGTCCCCCCAGCCACACATTTTGTCATTTCTCGGCGTCTTGGCGAACTCTGCGAAATTAAATATGGTTCCCTCTCATCTCACTGGCGGGCAAGCCGCCAGTGCCACCCAAGAAAAGAATGAACGCTTTGCGTTTGTTTGCTCTTCGAGGCTTTGCGTCATAAATATGATCTCTCAAAAATCATCTTGCAATTTCATTCGTACCAGAGTTAGCGTTCGTGGTTCGCCTGATGGCGAATCGATCTTTGGCAATTTGAACGTCATGACAACATCAACATAGCCCTACTGCGCAAGCAGTTGGGGCAGGTTCAAGTATCATTGCGTGTCGCAGGTGATTTGTACGAGCCCGCAGTGCTCGCGCACTACGGCTATGCCTCTTGTGGCTTAGGCCGCCGTTTGACCAGCAAACGGAGCGACCCGATGTGTATTGCTTGGGTGGCTGTGGATGACCGACAGTTCACCCACAGAATCAGAAATCTGGGGGCTCACAGCGTTCGTCATCAGCCAAACCTGTGAATCAACCAGTCGCGTGTTGAAGAATGACTAAGGCTGCAACGTGAGAAAGAGAGCGGTCTTGCGTGGCGTGGAAGGTACGTCCACAGCTAAATCATCATCTCTCCAAAACGAGATCATCGGCGTAAACCAATGGATGCGAACGACTTGCTCAAGAGAACACAAGATTTGGAATCAAGATTCGGGAAGATTTGATTCAACATTTGGTCAAGATTCGGTCAAGGTGTGTCCCCGAATCTCCGAATCTTGACATCTTGAAACGGCGGTTGAGTGTTTCAACAAAGAAATACTATTCGACCATCCAACGACAATAAATCGGGTGATGGTCGGAGCCGTGCGTTTCGGGAAACACTTGAAGATCGCCCAACGTGATTTCATTCGTTGCGAGAATGTGGTCAATGGGAATCCGAATGAGTGGTTTTCCCTTCGGCCAACTGGTCAACACTCCGCGACCGACTCTCGGATCTGAAAGCCGGGCATCGCGAAGTAAGTCCTGAAAATGGGGAGACCAAGGGGTAATATTCAAGTCGCCTACCACAATGACTGGCCCCGATTGTTGCTCGACGAATTCAGCCAGTTCGCCAAGTTGTTGATTGCGAAGACGACTATAAGTGCGACCCACCGGGGGCAAAGTATGGACACCGACCAATGTCGTCCCCTTTTCAAATCGAGCAACGACAGTATTTCCTAATTCGTTGCCGACTCGACGTATTGATATTTCTTTCACCGCTTGTCGACTGAATATCGCAGAACCAAATCCATCGGCGGCAGCCTCGATCTCCAAGTAAGGGTATTCGCCTCGCAGAGATCCCAACTGAACACCGAGATCGGGAGAGACTTCCAACAAGACGACAGTGTCAGCATCTTTCTCTTTGATCAACTCGACGATTTTTTCCACATTGGGATTACCCACATAAACATTCCATACCAAGAGAGATGTTGCCGAGGCGGGTACAACTGTTTGTTGTTGAGGCAGGATGTAGGGAGTGATTATGGTGCCTTGCACGATGAGCAGCAAAGTCACCAAGCCCGCTGATTTCCAATACGCAAAAGAGACGGCTATCGAAAGTAAAAGCAATCCCACCAGAAACCCTTGAACTCGGAAATGTGTGAACAGATCCGCGAACCACCAACTGCGAGCAAAGAAAGAAAGAATCACGGCGGCCGATAAACCAACCAGCCCCAACCAATACAAAGTGATCATGACATTTTTCCAGGACGACCGGGAAATGTCATTCGAGGCACTTTTGAGTCTACGTTCGAGGGATTGTTCTTCCGCAGACATCTTATTCTTTCGGACGCATAGTGACCGCCACACCGCTCACATCAAACTCGATTCCCAGAGGATCCAGTAACGCCTGGAAAAACTCTTCTGCCGTCACCTCTTGTACGTCGATCACGACATGATTGTTGAAATCAATTTTTGCAGCAGCAAATTTTTGAGGATCCCAAGCAAACTGGATTCCCGATTTCTCCAACTCTTTCAACACGGCAGCAGCGGGAACATCTTTGAGAGTCAGAGTGAATCGCCGTTTTGAGAGTGGCAACAAGTCAATCGCTTGTGTGGCGTCGAGTTCTCTCTTGCCGCTGCGAAGATCGCGAATCGCTTCATGATCTTCGACCAAACCTGATACGGTAACACGCCGTCCGCTTGCCGAGATTTCTGCAGCCGGTGCAACTCGCTGCCAGTTGTTCGGCTTTTCTCCCGACTTCAAGGTGTAGACCTCAGAGTGATATAATTTGATAGCAGTCGGCAGTGGGACCAAAGTGATGGATTGCCCGTCTTCCGAGATCTCATACGTCAGATCAAACCCTAACAGTAGAATCGACAATATTTCAGGAACATTAGCTTCGGGAATGATTCCTGCCGACCAGACATCGTGTTCGATCAGTTCAGGATTATTCACCGTCAATTTTGCATTCGCGGCCACATCAATCACAAGTTCGCGCGGCTGAGACAAGACAGGCCACTGAAACGCCTGCGGAACCATCAATCGAGAATTTGGGTTGTCGCGAATGACGCGACGCATATCCAGAGTTCGTTGCACGATTAAACTTCTTAACAACCGCGTGTTGGACTCTGGACCCACATAAACAATTTGTCCCGTGAATGAGACCCGACAATCAACCGCCTTCCCGATGCTGATGAGAAGTTTGCGAACGTCGCCGTTCGATTGATCGAGTTCGACGGTCTGTTCAGGGTCAATACGACGATCCCGAAAACAGGCGAGATGGTATGCCTGCTCGATCTGCTGCAATGTTTCACGCAGCTTCAAGCCTGAAAGTGAAGCAAGTCCCGGATCATCCAGTCGCTGTAGATATTCCTTCCCCTTCAGGTAATCGATGGGGGCGGCCTTCGCCTTTTGACAGTTGACAACCAGTAAGGTTAGTGAAAAGAGGCAAATGATTCGTAAAATCGGCATGATCGTTACCGCACAAGCAGCTTAAGGCTGGGAAGGTACTGGAGTGCATCGAGTCGCAATGATACCATGAACATCGAGTGAGTTTGAGTCTCTTTTCACGCCTCTTGTTTCTGCCCCTTTCAAGCTTATGACAAATACACACGCCGTCGGCATCGACCTGGGAACAACATATAGCTGCATTGCTTATCTTAACGAGCATGGCGAGCCGATCACGATTTCTAACGCGGAGGGTGAATCTTCGACACCGTCTGCGATTTTGATCGATGGTGATGAAGTGGTCGTGGGGACCGAGGCACTTCGGAATGCGATCATGCGTCCACAAGACGTAATCCTGAACGCCAAGCGATACATCGGGGATTACCAAAAATCCTGGACCATTGATGGACGGCGTATTTCGCCCATTGAGGCCGAATCGATGATCCTCAAAAAATTAATCGGCGACGCTCAAGAGCAAATCGGATCGATTGATGAAGCCGTCATCACAGTACCCGCCCAATTCAGCGATCAACAACGTCATGACACCATCGAAGCCGGCCATCGCGCGGGCTTGCAACGTGTCGATATTATCAACGAGCCGGTGGCTGCATCGTTGTGTCACGTTCTGGGTTCAGAGGGAATGTGGTTCAGTGAACTGGCTGACGAGCAAACGATTTTAGTGTACGACCTCGGTGGTGGTACATTCGATCTTTCGCTCGTGCGATACAAGAAGGATGCCGTCGAAGTCATCGCATCGACGGGTGATTTACATTTGGGAGGCATTGACTGGAACAACGCTCTACTGAATGCCTTGGCCGATCAATTCACACGAGAATTTGGGGTCGATCCACGCAGTGACCCCTCCAGCTTGCAAGCACTGGCGTTAGAAATCGAACAGTGTAAACGCAGCTTGAGTGTCCGCGAGAAAACAGCACTCACGATTGTGCATGGTGGATCACGCAAGAGCTATCAAGTCGAACAGGCACAGTTCGAAATGGTCACGCAACCACTCATTCAAAAGACGCTCGATGTCACCAAAAAACTACTCAAAGAACAACAAAGGGGTTGGGCTCATGTCGATGCCGTACTGACAACCGGAGGCTCCTCCCGGATGCCGATGGTGCGAGCTTCATTGAAGAAATTGAGTGGAACGACTCTCAATACGTCACTCTCTCCTGATCAATCAATTGCCCATGGTGCCACCTATTATGCGGGCATGCTGATCAGTAACAATAAATTTGCACGCTCGATACTTGGCGATGAAGCCAGAAAACGCTTGAAGAAAGTGAAACAAGTCAGTGTGACGGCTCGATCATTGGGAATTCTTGTCCGCGATATGAAAGTTGATAAGCGCGTTCCTCATTATCTGGTGCCTGCGAATAGCTCATTACCGGCTGAAGCCGTTCATAACTTTGGAACAGTTGTTCCCAATCAAAAGCGTGTCCATTTACAGGTCATCGAAAGCGGTCTGACTGAGAAAGACCCCTTCGCACGCATCGGACATTGTGTGATCGACGATCTGCCAGTTGATTTGCCGGAAGGGTCGGAAATTGCCGTCACAATTCGATACGACGAAGAGGCAAAAGTTCACGTGTCTGCGAAAGAACTGAAAAGCGGCAAACAAGCCACGACCGAAATCATTCGGAAGGATTCAGCCGTCAATCAGTTGGAAGTGAATCATCCAAAGGACGAGGAAGAGATCGAACTTGAAGCGGCTCCTGATGATGAAGTCATCATATTGGAAGAAGATTCCGAAGAACCAGTCACGCCCTCCAAGCCAACGCCACAGCGTAAACCACAAGTCTCTCAACCGTCAGCTCCCAAAGTCAAAGCTCCACCTCCGATTAAAGCGGTTCCCGACAAACTCGATCGGGCCGACCGCCCAGTACCGTTGTGTAATCGTTGTGGTGAACCACTCAACTCCAAAGGGACTTGTCCCAGTTGTGGATCATTGAGTGAGGCTCGAAAACAAAAATTGCTCCGTCAAAAACAAATTCAGCAACGAAAAATGGCGGCGGCCAAAAAAGCGAAAGCACAACAACAAAAGAAGCCACAAGTCCGGCCGTTGCCAAAACCTAACCAAAAAACACCACCCAAACAGGTTCCCCCCAGTGGTCAACGGCCCAACGTCAAACCACTCGCATCGGACGATGATGTTCTGGAACTCCCAAGTGCTTCACGAGGCGGACCCAAACCGGTTCCGAGGCCCAAACCCAAGTCTCCCCCTAAACCTCAACCACCTTCCAGAAAACCAAAAGTGGACGATGGTGAGGACGAATTCTGGTCAATCGTCGAAGAGTAAACCTGTATGAAAATTGACCGTATCGACTTATTTCATGTGGCGATGCCGCTCATTTATCCTTGGCGCACTGCCTACGGAGAAGATGCAGAGATCCATTCGATTCTCTGTCGGCTTGAGTCCGGCTCGGTTCATGCTTGGGCAGAAAGTTGCCCGCTCGCGGCTCCCTGTTATTCTCCCGAACATGCCGAAGGATTGTATCTCACCGCCAAGAAATGGTTTGCCCCGGCTCTGATCAATCAGGAGATCTCATCAGGCGACGATTTACAATCGCGGCTGTCACATTTCAAGGGGAATCAATTTGCCAAGGCATTGTTCGATAATGCTTGGTGGGTGCTGCACTCACGTCTTGAAAACAAACCCTTACACGAACTTTGGGGAGCAACGCGAACGCAAGTTCCCGTCGGTGACGATTTCGGAATCCGGGACTCGATTGATGACCTGCTCGCTTTAATCGACGACTCGGTCAAACAACAGTTCCCGCGGATTAAGCTGAAATTCCGCCCCGGTTGGGACGTCGAAATGTTGTCAACCGTGAGAACAAACTTTCCCGACTCCACTTTTCATATTGACTGTAATAGCGGCTATCGACTCTCGGATCTCGCTCTCTTCCAGCAAGTCGATGAATTCCATCTCGCCATGATCGAACAACCCTTGGCTTATGATGACCTCGTCGATCACGCGGATCTGCAAACTCAAATCACGACACCCGTTTGTCTGGACGAAAGTCTCAATTCTTTACGTCGTGCTGAACAGGCCATTCGGCTGAAGAGTTGTCAATTCGCCAACATCAAACCGGCCCGTGTCGGCGGCTTGACCAATGCGATTAAAATGCACGATCTGTTTCAAGCCGCAGAGATTCTCTGTTGGGTGGGAGGGATGTTGGAAAGTGGAACGGGTGCGGCCCTGTGTGCCGAATTGGCCATGCTGGACAACTTCACATATCCGGCTGATATCTTTCCCAGCAGCCGGTATTATCATGAAGACTTGGCAGAACAACCTTTGGAACTCACAACCAATGCCGACGGCATTCCGAGCGTGGCGGCTACCAAACACATTCCCGACCCCGATCCACAACGATTAGAAGCTCTGACGATCCAATCGTGGTCGAGTACCTAGAGTCACTCTTCTGGAAAACCGCGGAAGATTGTTCTACGCAGTGGATTACTCCGACTCGTGAACGGATCGTCTGTGATCGGTGCTTCCGATAATGCACCTGCCATCATCTGAAACTTGGCATCAATATCGTCCGCGTAATGAACCAGTAAAGCTTCAGGAGTATGCGGTGCAATGGGTGACCCCCATTCTGGCAGGTTTTGATGAGACACAATAATGTGCTCCAGGCGCAAGAGGGTCTCCGGGTTGAGGTTCTCGACTTCTTTCGCCGCATCGCGAACCATGTCGCGACCAAGTAGAATGTGTCCGATGAGTTTTCCTTGCGCTGAGTAATTGGTGACAGGAGGAATATGTGACAGTTCTTGTAGCTTGCCGATGTCGTGCAGAATCGCACCCGCAATCATTAAGTCTTTTGACAAAGATGGTTGTAAAGCCGGGTACTCTGCCTGATATTTATCCGCCAGATAAACCACAGTACGAGTGACCGAGAGAACATGCTCCAGAAAACCGCCGCTGAAAGCATGATGATTTTTTGAGGCTGCGGGCCACTTGAGTAGTTGCTCTTCATTCTCCTTTAACAATTGTGTCACCAATTCGCAAAGCGGTCCCTCTTCAATTTCGGTAGCGATTTCAACGAGTTCAGCAAACATTTTGACAGGATCGCGTCGGCTCGTTTCATAGAAGTCGGACGGATCGAAACCATCTGTGGAATCTTCCTCTTTGGTCGAACGAAGCTGTTCGATCTCAATCTGTGAACCATACTTGTTTTCGAAATAGCGACCACGAATTTTGAAGAAATGTCCCGGCTTCCAGGTTTGATCGCAGTCGTCGTACCACCCGGTATCATTCCAGATCATGGCGGTCGCAGTGCGTTGCAGATCACGAAACGTCACTCGGTAATACGGCTTCCCATCGCGAGTGTTGCCTTTGTCTTTCGCGACGAGCAAGACAAAGAAATCAGACGTATCTCCCGGTTCAAGTTCGAACAGACGACGGACTGTCTCGGCCATCAGAAAGCTCCCAGACAACAGAGTGAGGGGGTAATGGATAGATTTACATTATCACCTGTTAAGCCCCAAGGAAACAAGAAAAATGAAAGCAGCGAATCCAACCACGATCGCTAGGTGGTCTGTGATCTAGCGTTTCATACGCTCGACAAGTTCCTGTTCTCCTGGGACCAGTCGGCCTTCGGACACTGCATCCACATCAGTGTTAGAGATCAAACGTGTCAACAATTGCTGTCCCCGCTTGGGTGATGTATTCTGAGTTGGTTCTATTTCATTAAGATAAAGGGACAACTCGTCCCAGACCAACGAAGAAAGTCCCCGCTGTTCGGGAAGTCTCTCAACAAGCTCGGCTTGCTGTTGGTCAGTCAATGAATGAAATATCTGACGTGCAGATTCTTCTTCAATGTGACACATAACAGCAGCCTGAACAGTCCCCGGTTCGGTCGCAAGAAGTTCAGTCAGCCGAACAAGATCACGAGAGTTCGTAAGATACTGAACGTCTTCCGCATGGCTCTTTGCTGGTTTTTCACTGGTCTCAATTGATTGCAAGTGTCGTAGCCAGTTTTGATACTCGGCAACAATTCCCACCAATTCAGACTGTGAAACTTCAGGGACATTTTCAATCTGAGCTTCGAGTGCCGTGCGCTGAGTCTCATCAACTTGTGAAAGAATTTGCGTACGATCAGCCATCGAAAGATGCTTCAATAACTGAGCCGCTTTTTGAAGATCGTCCATCAGCTTGCATCCTGATCACGGGCAGATGTCGTGGCTTGGGTTTGACCCAACCACTGTTTCAAAACATCGGCGACCATCTCAGGATCACCCAATGGGTTCACTGTGGGAGGTGGTGAAGGCGATGATTCCACCGATTCGCTGGATTTTTCATCCATTCCAGAGCGATCCAATTCATTCGGCTCTGTCTCCAACGACGTTAACGCGGAATGGTTGTCTCCTCGAAGCTTTCGGCTCACCACAAACAGCAAGGCTCCCGCAAGGCTCACCATTAAAACAGGTTGCCAGGATTTCGCAGAGAATTTGGGTGTCGCAACTTCTGCGGCAAGAGGAACGCCTGCTTCTTTCGTCACAATGACGGAAAGTTGACGTTCCTGAAACGACGCCGGAAGCCAACCAATCAACGCTGCGTGAATTTCCGACTCCAATGACATTTCTCCAGTCGGTGCTGAACCGTCGGGAAGATCAATATTAAGAGACAGATATTCGGGAAACCGATGTCGCAATTCTTGTTCGATGGATCGTAACTGTGGAGAAGTAAGAGCCTCAGATGTCGTCACTTGCGATTGAGCCAATTGCCAGGCAGTTTGGCGAAAAGATTCCAATTGCGGCTCGATTCTGAGTGTCGCTTCCGGCCAATGATGTAAAAGTGCAGATAACAGTGTCGATTGCCACCGCAATACCTCTCGGTCAATCCAATGATCGAGATCGGTTTCAAATCGTGCCTGCTCAGGGTGCATTTGATAATGCCGTCCGGCTGCGTAATCGAGCACCACGACATCTTGTGGCTCCAAATTGGGAACCATGTTGGCAACCGAAAATTGAATCGCACGAATTGTCTGGTCGGAAAGTGTGTGTCCCAGCTGAGGACGAATATTGACAGAAGCAGTCACTTTTTGACCACGTGCGGGCCAAGTCGAGGTTTCAGTTTCGGCCCACACTACATTCGCTTCCGCAATGCCATCGAGACCCTGAATGATCCGTTTCAATTCCTTCGCCAATGAAATTTCTTTGAGCATCTGCAACTTACGCGAGCTGGTGAAAGGATTGGTTTGCTCATACTTGGCTTCCCATTCGGAAGCCCAGTCTTGTGGTAACTGATTCTCTTTCAGCAATGCCGCATCGTAGGTCGTCTGTTCCTCCTCCGGGACAAGAATCTGTTGCCCCTCACGTTTGAAGGAAGTGAGTTGCTGTTCTCGAAGTGAGTTTTCGATATTGCCGAGTTCATCGAGAGAAAACTGCTTCCCCAACGATAAAGGAACATAACTGACATGACTCGCCTGATGCCTGAAGAGAAAAATCCCCGCAAACATGATGAACGTCACGGCTCCCGCAATCACAAGGTGCACGAACGATGTTTGTTGCCAGCGAGTTTTCGCCAACTGAATGAAATCCGGGACGGAATCCATGCGAGTCGATTCTTGATTGAACAGGGATAGTTGTTGTGTGGAGTCGTGTGCGGACGAATGCCGCGAGGTGAGGGTCTAGTTGTAGAATGTTCGTTTAAATCGGGCAAGAGCGGTTGTAAGTGGAATTCTGTAGACGATTTAGGCGCAAAAAAACACCTGTGAAACCAAAGTCACACCGGTGTTTGTCGTGATCTTCAATCAGATTGACTACTCGACAATAATGCGAGCCCAACCGTTCAGGAAGCTGATTTCCTTAATGGTGATGATTTTATCATCGTCTGGATCGTCATTCTTTTCAGCAATGTCGATGTTTGCATCGAGCTCTTCCCGTTTGATGGCACCGCCGATTTTTCCTCGCATGATGCCAGCACGAGCAATTTGCAATTGCAGGCTTTCCGGTTTCTCGACAGGACTGACTCCCACTTTTCCGGCTTCCATGATGATCTTGTCACCTTCAACAACGAAAGTCAGCGGGACTGAAATTCGTTGCGTCGGAATGTCATCTCCTCCTTTTTGAACCAGACCGGCACTTAAGGTCAGAACAGCTTCGTTTTCAGTGAACTGAATCAACAGAGGATCTTGTTTGGAGAAGACGAAGATGGTCGGATCTTCATCAGTGTCATCGTAGGACGCATCATCTGCCTTCTTCTTCGTCAAATTGAGCCCAAATGCTTTGTTAAAGAAGTTTCGAAGATAGTCTCCAAACTCTTTGTCGGTCATCGTTTTTCCAGCGATGTCCATTTGAGAAAATGTGTTATTGGCGGCCGATTGATGAAGATCGACCGATGCACCCGGACCGATGTATGGAACTTTGACCGGACGGCTACCACCCAGTTCTCCCGGTGCCATCGTGCGAGTATCCATCAAAATGTGAGTCTCCGACGACTTCACGTTTCGAGCAGAAGGGAACAGTCCGGCTTCACGTAAACCTTTGTAGAATCCGTTGTTCAAATCTTCGGTGGCTTTTGCAAACTGCTCATCAGCTTGTGCATTGAATTCAGGCTCAACACGCTTAGTGACTTTCGAACGTGCAATGGCTTCCGACTGTGGTCGTCGCTTGGCCGCTTCGTTCTTGGCGATGCCGCGAGCGATACCACTAAAAATCGGTACTCCATCCAACTTCGTACGAGCAGCGTAGGTATTATTTCGAGCCTGCACGCTGATTCGTGCTGGATCAACTTTGAACGAATCACCATCAAAGAAGATTTGTTTGCGTCCGGTAAAGTTATATCGGCCAGCGGTGAAAACAGTTGCCTGGGGTGTCACTCCGGCAGTGTTACTGCGAGTCACACCGCTGAGTACCAAATCAAAGAGAATCCCATCGTTGCTGGTTTTTACATCCAACCCGATGGTTGTCTCCGTCTTCTGGTTTCCGCTGACACTGGCTCCCAGCACATAATCTTTGACTTTGCTGGATTCATTATGCTTGTCACGAACCACCTTATCGAGAAATGTTTCGTGAGCCACGATATGCAGGTTGTAGTTGAGATAATGAGCTTGCACGACTGATGCAACTTTTGCACCACCATCCAATGCCTGAGCCTTCACAGAATTCAGAGCTTTGATCACTGCCGCAGCGTCTTGAGAGGCAAGAGATTCGTGGTATTGCTCAATGGAAGCAACAAGTGCGGCTAACGATGCTCGCAACGCGGTCATATCTTTCGCTTCGACCTTCATCTGATTGGTCTTACGATAGGCGTTGACCGATTCCACGATTTGTAAAAATGGTTTTTCACCGAGGAACGATTGCTGAACTTCGTCTTCCAACTTGCTGCGTTGATTGATTTTTTTTGCGATTGGGTTCACCGCAGCGAGGACACTCTTGGGGCCTTCCGCATTGGCGAGCGACTCAGAGGTTTCAGACAGTTTCAGATAGCTCACCCATGCCTCACCTCCACCGAGACCTTCAAGGTAGCTGACTGCTTTCTTGATTTGATTCCCGATTTTCTTTTGATCCGCGTTCAACTGATCAATCTTTGCCTGAGCAGGATTCAGCTTGAGGGTCTCAAAAATCGCATTGGCGAGATCATAACGTGGTTTCAGTTTTCCATGAAGCACAGCCAAAGGCTCGTGAATGGCTTCGTAATCATTATCGGCCAATGCCGTTTCAATCGTTTCGAGACGACCGGCGACCGCTGCCAGTAATTCGGCCTGCTCTTTCAGGGGCACACTGTCTTCAACAGCGTACAAGTTCATGACATCCTCGGAGGCTGCCATGGCCCACTCTTCCCAACTCTCACCCGTTGTGAGGAAGTCGTCTTCCCACAATCCGGTCGGAGGTTCTTCGGGAAGAATACCGGCGAGTCCAGGAGCATCCGCTTCGGCCGATGTCCAAGCGATGGTGGAAGTTTGAATGAGTCCGAACAGGGAGGAGAGTCCGACTCCGACAGCAATTAAGGCGGGTTTCAACAGAACGAGCATAGTGCTTCTCGATCCTTCAGAGGTAGTCAGCATGAGTCACTCCATTGACTGGCGTCAGTGATGATCTGAATTCAGACCTGACCCGATCCATCGGGCAGAAGCCTTTCTCGCAACCCTCCTGTCAGTAAGGGTCCAGGAGATCCTATCGACGTTTTGAGGGTTATACATTGTCGGAGGAATCCCCCTGTTTTCGGTGACGTAAAATCTTTTTCCGAAACAGAGGAGTCCGGTCAACTTTGAGGATTATGCGGCTTCTGACCAGTCAATACATATTTCCCTCATTCTAGCTGTCAGAATTATATTGTGCAATCACCCCAGACTAACAAAGGCTGATTTTCACCTGTGAAACGAGAGAGATTCTCTTTCAAAATCGAACGAGTTTTCTGAGATTGGTCGCGAATTGAGTCTCAGATCAGTACAATCTCATATTGGACGGAAGCCTGTTGATGGAGCTAAATGACATGCCCGGAAGGAGTTGGAAACCGCGTGCTTGGACTGAGTGATCTCACACCCCCCCAAAAAGACGCCGTCACACATGTTGATGGGCCTCTACTCGTGCTTGCCGGTCCCGGATCGGGAAAAACTCGAGTCATTACGCGCAGAATTGCCCATCTGGTGCATCACGGCGTCAATCCGTGGGAAGTGCTCGCCATCACCTTTACCAATAAAGCCGCCAACGAGATGGCCGAGCGTGTTCAAAACCTCTTGCCAGGTACGCGCGTTTGGGTGAGCACCTTTCACCGTTTTTGTGCGCGCATTCTTCGTCAACATGCGTCCGCGTTGGGGCTGCAACCTAACTACACGATTTTCGATACGTCCGATCAAAGGCAACTGTTGAGAGCCGTGATGTCGGACCTTGATATCTCGACAACACACTTCCCGCCCCACAAAATCGGTGCTCGCATCAGTCGGTTGAAGAACGATCTTCTCCTACCAGAAGAATATCTCACTCAACATGAAGAGATGGTCGGCAATCACTACGATGCGATTGTCGCCCGGGTCTACCCCGCTTATCAGCAGGCGCTGCTGCGAGCCAATGCTGTCGATTTTGACGACTTGCTGCTACATGTCGTGAAGTTGTTCAATGAATGTCCCGAAGTTCGGGCAGATCTCGACCGACGCTTTCGCTATGTCCTTGTCGATGAATACCAGGATACCAATCTCGTTCAATACATGATTGTCCGTGGTCTCTCCTATAATGTGCAGAACCTCTGTGTCACCGGAGATCCTGACCAATCCATTTATGGCTGGCGCGGCGCCCGCATCAAGAACATCCTGCAATTTGAAGAGGACTTTACAAACTCAAAAATCATTCGGCTCGAACACAATTTTCGTAGCACCAAAGAAATCCTCAAAGCTGCCGACAGTCTGATTCAACACAACATCAAACGGCTTCACAAAGAACTCCTCACAGACAACGAAGAAGGGACTCCGGTTGAACTGTTATGGTTTGACGATGAGAGAACCGAAGCAGACGGTATCGCCCAGATCATGAAACAGGCCGTCGACTCGGGAGACCGAACCTGGTCCGACTTCGCAGTTTGTTATCGGACAAACGCACTGTCACGGGCACTCGAACGAGCGTTGGCGCGATACAGCATTCCCTATCAGGTGGCATCGGGCGTTGCCTTTTATGATCGAGCCGAGATCAAAGATGTCCTCGGATACCTGAGATTACTCCACAACCCCAACGATGTCGCCGCATTTCATAGAGTCATCAACAATCCGTTGCGAGGCATCGGCAAAACATCCCAAAATCGTCTGATTGCCGCCTCACGCGAACACAACATCAATCTGCTCGAAAGTTGCCTACGGGCGAAAGAGGTCCCCCGCATGGCGAAGCGCGGCGTAGGAGCCGCTCGGAAATTTGCCTCGGTCCTGATGAACCTTAACGAACGGTTTGATGGCAGTATCGAAAACCTGCTCCGCGATCTACTCGGACAAACCGGGTATCTCGACCAATGGAAGTACAGCGATCTCGAAGACGATCATGAACGCTTGGCAAACGTGGAAGAACTGTTGACCGCCGCCAGTCAATTTGATCGTGCTTATGCAGAAGAGTTGGAGAGCGAAGAAGGAGCGATTGACGATGCCGGACCGATCCAACGCTTCCTGGAATCAACGTCTCTGGCGTCAGAAGTCGATTCGATCGATGAAGCATCAGGGCAAGTTTCGTTGATGACGTTACACTCCGCCAAAGGTTTGGAATTCCCCGTCGTCTTTGTGTTGGGCGTCGAACAGAATCTGTTACCTCACGAACGGGCACTCGAATCGGGAGAACTACGAGAACTCGAAGAAGAACGCCGGCTATTGTTTGTCGGCATGACGCGAGCCGAAAAAATGCTGTATCTCACGCGGACCTCTCAACGCGAGTTTCGAGGCCGTCCACTCAGTACCATTACGAGTGTCTTCCTGAACGAGATGGACCTCACCATCACGCGCGAGAACGAATCGACACAACATTCGGCCCCTGATCTTGATTGGAAAGAGTTGTTGGAGAAAACTCGTCGCCGTCGAGATATTTCAAATGAAAATGCTGACGATTCTCCCCAGCCGTTCAAACAGATTGGTCTCCCCAAAATGATGACTGGTGCCGATCTCCTCAATGGCACGACCGGCGGCAAAGAGTTACCGGTCGGCTTCGCGATCGGTAGCCGAGTCCGACACCCTCGCATGGGAACAGGCACCGTACTGAAAATTGACGGCTTCGGAGCACGCCGTACTGTGACGGTTGAATTTGAAGACGAGCACGCCACCGAAGAGACATATGTTTTATCGAAGTGCCCACTGCAACCGATTGGGTGATTGAGTTCTGATTGAACTTTTGTAATCTCTGGGGGCTCACTACTTTCGTCCCCAGCCACCCATTTTGTCATTTCTCGGCGTCTTGGCGAACTCCGCGGTGAATTAAATTTGGTTCCCTCTCATCTCACTGGCGGGCAAGCCGCCAGTGCCACCCAAGAAGAGAATGAACCCATTGCGTTTCTTCGAGTCTCGGCGTTTTTGTGTCAAATAAATGATCGTTCAAAACTCGCCTTGCCAAACGCAATCTACCAGAGTTAGCGTTCGTGGTTCGCCTGATGGCGAAATCGATCTTTGGCAATTTGAACGTCATGACAACGTCAACATAGCCCTACTGCGCAAGCAGTTGGGGCTGGTTCGAGTGTCATTGTGTGTCGCAGGTGATTTGTACGAGCACGGTGTGTATTGCTTGGATGGCTGTGGATGACCGACAGGTCACCCACAGAATCAGAAATCTGGGGGTTCACTACGTTCGTACCTAGGCACACCTGTGATTCAGCCAGTTTTTGTAGGGCCGGTTCCACCGGCCAAGAATTATATTGTCAGTTATTTTGACTCATGGCCTGTTGAAGAATGACTAAGGCTGCAACGTGAGAAAGAGAGCGATCTCGCGTGGCGTGGAAAAT
>Ga0222718_10001597_pt1 | contig 21218 bp, 24 predicted proteins | sample C33_27DmetaG_FD_165045 | JGI IMG/M metagenome (GOLD analysis project Ga0222718, IMG submission 165045) | Estuarine water microbial communities from San Francisco Bay, California, United States - C33_27D | ecosystem: Environmental > Aquatic > Marine > Unclassified | place: USA: California...
AAAAAATAGACTCGTCGGTATCGTCGTGAAGCTTGGTACATGTTACAACTATAATCGGTATTACAACCAAAATTATGATTACAATTAATGCTACAAACATACCTATTAAAGTAGACGAACATAAAAAGTACAAGATGAACCTCTATAAGAAGGAATTGATAGCCAATCATGTCAAACTTGCTTATAAAGTTTCAAATGATGTGTATTTCAAAACATACCCGCGACAACGCGGTATACATACGAGGAAGGATATAAATAGTGTGGGACTACATGGCCTCGTTCGGGCGGCTCAAAAGTTTAACCCGGAGTTGGGTTTCAAGTTTAGTACGTACGCATATCCATGGATTTATTGGAGCTGTAAAAATTGTTTGCGACGAACGACAATACACGAGGAACTTCAATTTTATGAAACTCCACCGTATTACGACAAAGAACCCGATATCCTCTATGGTCTAGATGATGTGACCCGATACATTCTTGAAAACTATTATGGTAAACACCTAACCCTAAAAGACCTCGCGGTGGAATTGGGTGTCACTGTATATACAGTCACGAAATGGAGAGACAAAGCACTTCTTACAATTAATTAAAGATGTCGCGCAACTGTATTACAAATGGCGCTCAAAAAGGAAGAAATCACGTCTCGTGAGAGTCCAGATGCCATGCAAAAACGCATGTTTGAAGCCAAGATTGCCGCCATGAACGAGGCGATGAAAGGTGAAAAGATTCGTTACAAGTCCAAACGAGACCCCGAGCGATTCTTAGAATTCTTGGAGTATCGATTGACGATTTGGGAACAACTCAAAGATGAAAAGTTCCACGCGAAGCGAATGTACGAAAAGACGAAAGAGGTCATCGAGGGTCTCACTTAAGACTTGAGTAGTGTCCCGCAATGTAATACACATCTTCAAAACCCAATTCTTCTAATTTCTCTGCCGCAAATCTGGCTCGTTGCCCAGTGTTGCAGTAGACGAGCAAACCCTTCTTTGGGAGTTCCGTGGTAGTTTTTCTATTGATTTTACTCACTGGGATGTGGATGGCGCCCCGATAGTGACCAGCTCTGTACTCGGTAATTGTGCGAACATCAATGACTTTCTTTATCTTTCCTGAGCGAATCAACTTCTTAGCTTCCTTGGAACTCACGAGATTATCACCCGTGAAGGTGTACGCTGCGGCGGCTGCGAGAGTTCCAATAATAATAGCTGGAATCATTTACAATATACACACATTTAATTGCTTCCCGCCCAATTTAGTATTTGAGTCAAAGACCACGAGCTATTAATAGTTTTGGGAAATTCTATTTTTACTAAAGTTTTTCTAGCCTTTTCAACATTGATACCATTCACAAGTTTTGGTATTTGTGCGATGTGATTCAAGTTAAATCGGTTACCACGGGTGTTTGTGATTTTCAAAAAATATGGAAAGTTTGTTTCAAAGTATTTCCATCGGAGTGTCTTTCTATTTGAGGGTGGCACATATTTATGAATGAGTCCCCACACCACCATTTTTATGAATACGAGACGATCCCGTGGATCTCTTGGACCGAGGGGTGTTCCGAGAGTATCGTGCATCATGGCGATGAAGGCTTCTATGTAACAAAAATGATGTTGAGACAATTCATCATATTGTGAAATTTCAAAAGACTTTTCAAGAACCTTTGTGTTTCTTATATTTATCTTTGTATTGCGAAGAAGATCTTTATAATTTTCCAAATTTGTTGTCACAAATCCACCCGTCGGTTGGGCTGTGGATTGTTTATTTCGTATGGTATACGTATTTCCATATACCGTACGCAGTTCGTTCTTGAATTCTGTACGCCCCGCACCCATGGAATTGAATAATTTAATTGACTTCTCTCTGTGATTGACCCTCGCGAGAGCGTAGTGTCCGTCACCACCCGGATATGTATGCGCTATATGAAGATATTGAACACCTTTACGATTCTTTGTGGATTTCGTCATGTTGGATGTTTTACGACACACAAACTTGAAGTCATAGTTGGATTCCTTTTTTATATCTTTCCCGATCTGTTCAAAGACTCCACGGCTTTGGAGAAGTTGTTTCGCGATTTCAGCGGCATCTTCAATAGCCATGAGATGCCTCGCCGCGAGACTTGTGTTTATCTTACTCTCAATATAGTCGTTTTTGTCAATCTCAGCCGTCTCACCTTTTACCCTCAAAAGGCGATCGCGAACATCGCGATTTTTAATAAGTTTGATTGGAACGAGATCCATCTTATCCTACATATCATTGATATTTTTAAACCAATCGTATGTAAGTTTTTTGTAATTATGTTAAAAGTAAAATTAGTTACCGAACGCAACACCAGCCATACCATCCTTAATTCGAAGAATGTTATAGTTAACTGCATAGACGCGATGAAGCGCGTTACCACCACTTGGGCCGACGAGGGTCAATTTCGCGTTATCGATGCGGGAGAAGTTAAGAGTACCAGTTGGTTGCATTTTGCTCATAGTGAGACAGAATGGCCATGTGAAGGTTGGGAGGTCATCAAGGACGTCGTCTGGAAGATCTGTGCAGTGCATTTCTGGAACCACGTTATGGTGGTACACGTTTGACGTTTCTTCGAAAAGGGCGACACCGTTAATGTAAAGTGAAGACTTTTGGAAAGTAAATTCAACATCCCAATTGTTGGCCGTGGCTAAACCCGACACCAAGTGAAGAGATTTCACTGGGTGGTTGAAGTAACTGAGATCGAGATCGGTATCCCCAGGGTTGGCTGGCTGATATTGAGTTTGTGTAATTAAAAGTTCATGTTCATTATCGGTGAAAAATTTGCGTTCATCGGTGTCCAAGTAAACGTAGTTCGCATAAACCTTTGGTGGTGTTGGTGGTGTAAATCCACCGTCGCGGCATTTCACACGGATTTCAACGTCGTGATATTGCAAGGCCACGAGTGGGAGAGCCTTTGTCCAATCTTCCCCAAAGAAAAATGGAATCATGTAGTAGTTTCCTGAATGATTTTGCTTTTTGACGTTTGTGGTTATGGCACAAGATGCCTTAGCGCTGTTGTCTCTTAAAAGAGGGTTGTGAACACCCTGGACGAAAAGAGAATCAAGTTCGCAAACTTTCTGACCCCCAATCCACAATTGGAAAGCGGTTGGCGTCATGGACGACGATGAAAAAAATCCAGTGGCGTTTGTACCGACGTTGGCAATATCGGTACTTTCGACCCACACGTAACTCAAGAGATCACCCTTGGAGCGAATGGGAATGATGACTTCATTTGAGTCGGCAAAGGTGCCGATATAGTCCATGCGTTCGGCTTTCATCGCAAAGTTTGTATGGCGTTTATAGTTTTGTCTGAAGAAGCTCACCTCTGGCTGACCAGTGATGTACACATCCTGGGCTCCTTTAGATACAAGGTCAATCAAAGCAGCTGACATTTTTACTAATATAGTATATTAAAATTTTCGTTCGATTATTACATAATGGTAACCTTCCAAGCTTTAACATGGGAGGCCCGAGATACTGACGACGAGCATTTAATCAGTATTTTTGGTAAGGATGAAGGTGGTAAATCGGTCTGTGTTACAACCGCGTTCACACCATATTTTTTTGTAAAACTTCCCGGGAATATCGACAACCAAAAAATAAGACGAATATATCAAATCCTGGATGAAAAATGTAGCGATTCTCTAGTTTCTTATTCGGTCATGAAATCAAAAGACGTCTGGGGTTTCCAGAACAATGAAGAGTTTCCATTTATGAAACTTAATTTTAAAAACCTCCAAGCTAGAAGATTAGTTGATTCTTTCCTGAGGAAGACACTCGACAAAACCCCCGATCTTTTCAGTATATTTGGGACAAGAAACGTTAAAGTTTATGAATCAAATGTAGATCCAGTTCTTCGTCTCATGCATCGCACTGGTATCCAGTCAACTGGGTGGCTTGATAGTGGTGATAAATGTATTCGTTCACATCTTGCAAATGTTGATATCGATCTATTCTGTAACGATTGGAATACACTGAAACCTGTCGCTCGGGACGACATTGCACCATTTGTTGTGGCTTCTGTAGACATTGAATGTAATAGTTCTACAGGTAAATTTCCAGACGCCGATATTGTTGGTGACGCGTGTTTTCAGATTGCAATTTCCCTGTGTAAGTTTGGCTCAGACGAACCATATGACAAGACATGTTTGTGTTACAAACAAACTGATTCGAATTTAGATGGTTGCGACATTCGAAGTTATGATACAGAGAGGCAAATGCTTGAAGCTTTTCAAAAATACATTCAAAAGAAGGATGTCGATATCATCACAGGTTGGAATATTTTTGGGTTTGATATGGAGTACATTTACAAACGAGCGCGTTTGAATCGTTGTCATTATGAATTCTTCAATTTGGGTAAACTCAAGGATACCGAGTCTGAACTTGTTATTAAAAAGCTGTCATCGAGTGCGCTTGGAGATAATCTCTTAAAACTCCTTCCAATGACTGGTCGTTTTACATTTGATATGTTCCATGAAATCAAGAAGGGATACAAACTTGACAGTTATAAATTAGATAATGTATCCAAACTTTACCTTGGCGACCAAAAGATTGATATGCCCCCCAAGGAGATGTTCGCTCGTTATAGAGAAGAGGATCCGGTTAAATTGAGGGAAGTTGCTGAGTATTGTATCAAGGACACACTCCTTCCACATAAACTCATGAAGAAGCTCTGTACCCTTTTGAATCTAGTTGAGATGGCTAAAGCTACGTGGGTTCCAGTTCCATTTCTCGTAGAACGTGGTCAGCAAATAAAAGTTTTCTCGCAACTCACAAAGAAAGCTCGGGAGTTGGGATTCATGGTGCCAACTATCCGGTATGGGGCAATCCCCGAAGAGCCATACGAAGGTGCTACGGTATTGGACGCCCAAAAGGGTGCCTATTACACCCCGATTACAGCTCTAGATTTTGAAGCGCTGTACCCATCTATCATGATGGCACACAATCTATGTTACTCAAGTTACGTGATGGATGAAAAGAAGTATGGAAATATACCTGGTATCAATTATGAAGTTTTCAATATCGGTGACCGAACTTACAAGTTTGCACAAGATGTACCGAGTCTTCTTCCTAATATTCTTATGGAACTAAAACAGTTCCGTAAACAGGCTAAACGGGACATGGCAGCGGCGACTGGCTTCATGAAGGAAGTCTACAATGGAAAGCAATTGGCCTATAAGATTTCAATGAACTCGGTCTACGGTTTTACTGGAGCTGGTAAAGGTATCCTACCTTGTGTTCCAATCGCTTCTACGACGACATGTAAAGGTCGATCTATGATTGAGGAAACAAAGAACTATGTAGAAGCAAACTTTCCCGGGGCAAAGGTCAGATATGGGGACACGGATTCAGTCATGGTTGAATTTGATGTGGGTGATCGCAAGGGTGAGGATGCTATCGCGTACAGTTGGGAAGTAGGTGAGAGAGCTGCTGAAGAGTGTAGCGCTCTTTTCAAGAAGCCTAATAACTTGGAACTTGAAAAAGTTTATTGGCCGTATTTCCTCTACAGTAAGAAGCGCTACGCTGCTAAACTTTGGACGAAGGGTAAGGATGATAAGATGCACATGGACTACATTGATGTCAAGGGACTTCAAATTGTTCGTAGAGATAACACGCCTCATATGAGGGAAGTGTGTAAAGAACTTCTTGATGTAGTTCTCACGTCGAGTGACCCTGGTCCACCCAAAGAGTTGGCAAAAGAGCGAGCTATTGAGCTTCTCTCGGGGGATATACCCAATGAAAAGCTCATTCTTAGTCAAGGTCTCTCAGACACATACAAGGTCGGTGGTAAAAATGTATCAGTAACAAGTCCTGAAAGTATAAATATCAACCAATCGCATGTACAAGTTGTGACCAAAATGCGAGAACGAAAGCCGGGGTCTGAGCCACAATCTGGTGATCGGGTACCATACATTCTCACAAAGACTACAGACCCCAAAGCTAAAGCGTATGAAAAGGCCGAGGATCCAAAATATGTAGAGGAGCATGGTATTCCTGTAGATTATCACTATTATTTCCTTAACAAGTTCCTCAACCCCGTCTGCGATCTTCTAGATCCACTCTATGAAAATGTGAAGGAAGAAATCTTTGGTGAAATCATCAATCAACACAAACCCCCCAAGCCGAAGAAGGAACCATCCCTCAGTGGTATGAAGAAAGATGAACTCGTCGCTGAATGTAAACGTCTTGGTTTGGATGAAAGTGGGACACTCGTAATTTTACGCGGTCGCCTTAAGGAGTCAAGGATGAAAAAGCAACAATCAGTCGAAGACTTATTTAAAAATTATGAGCAAAGTACAAGTAAGAATGAGCCGTTATGAAAAACTTGTAAAACTGTTTGACGAAGAAGTCGATGAGCAGAGGACACTAGCACTCAACGATTACGCCGAAGTGATTTCAAAAAAACATGCGATACCACTAGAACTTCTTCTAAAAGATATACCCAAGAGTTGTACATCCACCATTTGTAGAGGTACAAAATCATCTGGTGATAGGTGTACATTCAGGGGTGTTTATAATGGATATTGTCGTCACCACAAGGCGCAGGGTGAACGTATATGTCAGCGAAGTTTATCGAGTTCTAGTTTACACAATCACGGTCCAGAACAAATGTTTGTGCGGAATTGCCCGGGGTGTAATAACGGGCTTATAGAATTGAATACTATTATATAGTAATGAACAAGAGTGATATTCTACTAACATCCATTAACAATTTTTACACCGAAGAAAAGAATAAAACTACACTACTAACAATTTTAGATAAAACGAGTGGGATTTCTCTTAGAAATTTGGAATGGTTTATTACAAATTATTCAAAGAAAAACCACACTTCATACACAACTGGTGATGGTAAATTATTTACTGTCCATTGTGCGTATAAGTCTTCTCTAGATGGGTATAGCAAAAAACTATTTGACCCGTTTTGTAGGTCACAAAAGTTTGGTTATACAATCCCGGGGACATCTCATGAAATTCAAACGACATTAGCTCAATTGAATTTCATCAAATGGTGCATTAAGAACCGAATCATTGATTATATTGCTGAAAATAAGGACGCGTTATTTAGTAAGCAATCGACATGAAACCATTTTCAAACTTAAATGTTTGATAGCCCGTGTAATACATATGTAGCGTGAATTTATCTAGGTCTACATTTACTAGGCTCGTATCCAACTTGACTTCAATCGCCGTTTTGTCAGATTGTATCTGACTAAAATCTAAGCTCCCCGATGGTTCCACATTTACCGGATTCATCGAGAAGCTATATGTGTAAATGTTTCTCGTTGGTCTTGACAATCTTTTTTGTACTGGCATTAGATACTTATAATATGTGTGTGTAGTGTCTGAAATATTTGGCATTTTATTACCATTTATATAGAAACTTGCCGATTTCATGATGGGGGCAAAGAATGAATACGTTTCATCGAAATTTACATTTGATGAAAAGTTGAAACGATTGTGCATTAGATATTCACCATCTTCAGAAGGTACTGGATCTCCTGTCGCGATGTTTTCATTCTCAAATTTAACATTTCGAAAAAACCAATGAATACATTTTACTGGAATATTTGGTGTAAGATTATTTCGTATAACATCTTTACCCTCATCAGTAATAATTGTTGGGTGTTTTCTCACCAAGTCTGTCAGTAGCATCTGCTGCTCCTTCATCATAAAGATACGTTCTTCACCACCGACTGTGATTTCTTCTGTGATGATATCAAACGAGGAAAGTTCGAGTGTTTTGGTGGTATCTGTGAAGAATGTTTGTTTATGAAATTCAAGTTCAAAAATTATTTTTTGATTGAATATTGAACACAATGGAAAATATGGTCTATTTGGTTTATTTGTAGAATATTCATCACTCGCATATTTTCTAGAAAAAAAGAAATGAATTGGTATCACCAAATCTGACTCAAATTTTGCATAATTTGGATTTGATTCCGACGCATCGAATCCTAAATTTCTATTTACAAGAAATCTATTTGCAACCTTTTCGCTGGTTTCCAAATAAAGCTCATCGTAAAGTATACCCCAATCGTCGTAGACTTTCTCGACTTCTATATCATCAACATGCATTGTGATACTCTTTAGAATGTGTCTACCAAGTTGATCTGCGTAGTTTTCATTCGACGGACTGTTGAGTGCTGGCATCTTTATACTCAACCACATGTTACTTAAAAGATCACCCATATTCTTGGGTTCGAACTGCACTTTAATCGTTTGATTAAATGGCCAATTGGCAACTTGTCCAGGATTGATTACATGTTTACTTCTATGATATTTTCTAAATTCGGAGTGTCTCTTGTCTTCTACATAATTAAAGAAGGACTCGTCTGGTTCTTTAGAAAGCAAATACGTGTCTTGCTTTCCAATAGCTTTAAGTGAAATCTTCGCAGCTTCACCCATACCTACTATTGCTTACATATTTTTAATATCCATTTTCCACATATCGATGTGGGATGTCTTTTTCATTATCTCAAGTTCCTCGCGAGTTTGCTTCGCTTCTTGGATGAGAGCCTTTACACTTTCCTCTGTATACTGGACAGTCTTGATATTAAGTAGGTAGTCGTGACTTCCGGCAATTTGTGGGAAAATACCTGCAAGTTGTCGTTCAAGGTCTTGTTTTTTACGCTTGAAAACCACGATGTCACCCTCAATGACCATTGTGACAAACTTTGATTTGTATCCACACATGGTAGCTCTCGTTTCAAGAACTTTGATGAGATGAGCCTTTCTCTTGATGTAGTGGTCAATGCGAAGTTCCACAAAGTCTTTCAGGATTTCTTCTGGACTTGAGTATTTGTAAATACCCTTTACTGGGTGGAAAAGATGCATGTTCGATACATGAAAAGTTTTTCGTAATTTGAGATCTTTGACGAGATCTTTTCCCGAATAATCCATGATTTCAAAATGAACATCTTCAGTCGTTGAGTTATTTACGAAACCACCAATTAACTTCTTTTCAACAAGACCGTCGAGGTATTCTTTGTAATCTTGTGTCCAACGACCTGGGGGTAATTCGGTAATTGTAATATTCATCCCAGACCACTTCCACACACCCTCCATCATCCACGTATCCCCCTCCATGTGTACCTTTCCCTTGAACCCCTTAAACCAAGGTCTCATAGGTACCATAGACTTTCCATCGAGAATTCTTTGGATATTGTCCTTGATATCCTTTGGATTGAATGGTGGTACATAACAACTGAAACCCGTACCAATACCTTCTGTACCATTTATAAGAACCATTGGTAAAGTTGGCATGTAGAAGTCTGGCTCAATAGGGCGACCATCATCATCCAAATAGTTGAGAATTGGGTCATCTCTCGGATCAAAGATTTTTCGTGCATCTTTTGTGAGCTTTGTAAAGATATACCTCGTCTGAGACGCATCCTTACCACCCATGAGACGAGTACCAAATTGACCACATGGTTCAAGAAGATTGACGTTATTTGAACCCATGTAGTCGTTGGCCAACTTGACGATCGTGTCCGCGAGAGAGACTTCACCGTGGTGATATGCACTCTTTTCCGCGACATACGCAGCCAGTTGAGCGACCTTCATTTCATCTTTGAGATTCTTTTGAAAGCACGCATACATGACCTTACGTTGTGAAGGTTTGAGACCATCCGCCATGTGCGCGATAGAACGCTTCAAGTCCGCCAAACTGAAGTTGACGAGGTCCTTGTGTACAAAGTTCGAGATGCTCAAGTTTTTTACGTGACCGTATGGAACTTCCAATTCTTTTGGATCTTTCGCCGTACTTTCAAGAAGCCAAGACTTTCGGTCATCCGCCTTCTTTTTATCAAAAGCGAGAACGATTGACTTATCCGTCATTATGTCCATATCAAACTTCACGGTGAGATCTTGAATCTTCTTGAAGTAATCTCGAGCCTCAGCACTCGTACTCGTACCGAGACCCTTGTAGTACTTAATTTTCCACCCAGGTTGCCCATTCCCATACCAAGTACGAAACGCGGAGTCCGTATAGAAAGATTTGGATTGACCACCTTTTGAGGCTTTGATGATTGGTGTTACCATAGACACAACAAAACCCAACTTGAGAAGACTTGGCCAGAAATAGTGAATCATATTGAGAATGAGACCTTTGATGTGGGAACCGTCATTATCGGCATCCGTCATGATCATGAGACGACCATAGCGAAGCTCGGAAACACTGGTATACTCCTTACCTTGTTGAAGTCCCAAAATCTTCTTGAGATCGTTGAACTCTTGGTTTGATGTAAGTTGTGCGATGGATGCATCCCGGACATTCTTACACTTCCCACGAAGAGGGAAGACACCGTAGTGATCGCGACCAACCACAGAGAGACCCGCAACCGCGAGTGTTTTCGCAGAATCACCCTCTGTCACGATGAGTGTACACTTGCCAGAATGCGCCGTACCAGCTTTGTTGGCATCATCCAACTTGGGAATACCTGTGATTTTGGATTTACGCGAGCCGTCGGACTTTGAGAGTTCCTTCATCTCCTTGAACTTTGAGAGAGCCAAGAGTTCTTCTTGGATGCCAGTCTTGAGTGCATTTTTAATGAAACTCTTGGAAGCTTCAAACTTACTGCCAAAGTCTTGGGCCTTTGAGGTACACTCAGATTTGACCTGACTGGAGAAGGTTGGGTTCTCAAGGGTTGCCTTGACAAAAATATTAAAAGTATTTTTGACCTGTTGCGGCCTCAATTTAATCTTCTTTGCCATCTCATCGATGATACCTGCGGCAATATGAGATGTCACGTGATCTACATGCGTACCACCTTTGGTTGTACAGATACCATTCACAAATGACACTTGTTCGAGGCCATTTTCGGAAGGTCCAATACACACGGTCCATCTATCACTTGTAAATGTACACAATTCATTGATACCCTCATGCATCTTGGCGTATGCTTCAAATGATGTTTTGGGAAGAACGTCTCCTTGGAGTTTGATTTTACAACTTGGAGTTGTGCAGATATTTGCATCCCAAACACGCTTTTCAAAGATCTTGTAAATTGAGGCATCCATCTTTTTCATCCCAAATCTTTTCCAATCTGGGATAAAAGTGATTGAAACCGAAGAAGTTGAGCCACTGTGTTTTGTAATTTTTGGTTGATGGCACACGGTCATATTGTTTTCCCACTTTTGTGAGTATGTCTGCTTTGTTTCATGATCTTTGATGATGATTGAGAATTCCGATGAGTAGATGTTGGTCAATTTAGCACCGTAGCCATTACGACCACCGACAACGCGCTTCTTCGTGTCGTCATAATTTGTACTTGTGAGTAGATGTCCAAATGTAAGTTCAGGATTCCAAAGTCCCTCCTTTTCATGCATACGAACACCAATACCACCGAGGGGACCATTATTTTCAATGGTGACCGCACCGGTCTCCTTGTCTATCCTCGCCGAGATGCTCGTAACACTCTTCGGATGTACAGAGTTTCGGTCGATTGCATTGACAAGAATTTCGTCAAATATTTTGAGCAGAGCTGGTGAATAATTGATACTTTTCTTTTCGAATTTGTTACGAGCCTTGTTAAGAATCCAGTACGATTCAGAACTGATGTCCACCGGACCAACGTATGAATCTGGTCTCTTAAGAACATGTTCAATGTGAGTGAGTTTTTGAATACTCTCACCCATTTTTCTTTATCTTTTGGAGCGCCATTTCTTTACTTAGGTTTATTCTCTTCAAGAATTTTGTAAAAATCGTTCACCCATTTCTTCATTTCGTCTCGTGTAATTGCAAGCGTCTTTGGTCTATCAAACTTAATTGCCCCTATTTGTCTCAGAGCATCTATCCGCGGGTTAAATTTTATGGGTCCATCCATGTAACAACATTTACACATGTGTACATTACCAACAAGATATGCATTATTGAGTTCAAATGGTAAATTAGTCTCACAAAGATACTTATCAAAAAGATTGTGTTCCCATCCAGCACCCTGTTTGTAGTATGGATCAAGTGGTGCCAAGCATCTATAACATAAATACTTCCATTTTATTTTCATCCTTATAGATAGAAGATGGCTTATCTTTATTTGATAGCTGTGATATTTGTACTTTACCTCATGATGCAAAATAAGACACGTGGTATGAACATGGCTATTGAGAAACTCGTCAGACAGTCGGCTCGTTACGCAGTCGCTGCGCAACAGGACGCTTCACCTGTGATAGCCATCCTTCACGCAAACTACGCGGCGGCATACTTTTACGCACTCAAGGACATCGCTTCGGAATCCCAGATCCACAACGCAACAGGAATAGATGTCAAAAAGTTTAAGGAACACATCACAAATGTTCAAGATATGGTGACACGAAAAACTTCTGAGAAATGTCCAGATTTTGTTGGAGAAGTTGACATCTATTTGGCTCAAATTGGTGGTGAGGCTGCTTAAAATAAAAATGAGATAGTTCCATATGAATAACTATGTGGTCGTTAGACAACCCAATGACCACATTGTTTTAGGGGTAAATGAAGATTATGTCATAGAAATACCAATGGAAGAGAGAGATGATGTACAACTTGTTTGTACTGAAAAGCGTATATTAAACTTCATATTGTTTATTGTATTTCTTATGTTAGCTGGATCTACAATCATGTGAAACCTAAGTCGTCTTCAAACTTCACATTATTCATCTCTAAAAATGCAAGTAATTCGTGATACTATGTGGAATGCCTGCCTCTCTGATGCGACAAAAATGTATCGTCTCAGAGAGCCAAATGACAAATGCTATCGTTTAGCGGATGCGACTTGGAAGTGTAAGATGTCCTATATCAAACACGATAATACAAAAAAGAAAAAAGCCATCGTGGTTCTTGATGCACCACCAAAGGCGAACACTCCCGAACAGCGAACAAATCACAAAATATGTTGTGCGATCACAATGGCTGGCAAGCCGTGTCGATTCAAGGCTGTGTGCGGTGATTATTGTAAAAAACACCGGGTGTCTTCCACGAGTATCGGAAGTAAAGTAAACGTAAATGATCTACTAAGCAAGCTTGACGGAATTAAAATCCAATAGTATTATAAACAATGCTTTTAGATCAGGAGAATCTTAGACCTGTAATCATAGCGATGGCTTTGTATTTGACTATTGCCACACTCATCCCCCGCATAATCAAAAAACCGACCGGTGTTAAAATTTTGGATGATATTGTCATGGCCTTGATCGCCGAAAGGGGATCTTTAATGAGTCACACCATCATTCTCGGTATCGTTGTTCTTGGCACCAATTATATTCACGAAGAATTCATGTGATACACTGGTTGCTGAAACTAGTTTTTTGGTATGTTCGTGATCCATGTGGCGTACATTTTTGTCACTCACATCTTTCATGAATTCCAAAAGTTGACCAGGATTTGGTTTACCCCATATCATTCCCTTTTTGAATAAGAAATCATCATCGGGTAACTCCTGAACACCACATTCAATAGTATACGGTGTTTTAATATATTCTGGCGCGCCGCCATAGTTTGTTATAATCACGGGTTTGTTTCGCATCGCTGCCTCAACTGCACCCATTCCAACTCCTTCCGACGAAGAAAAACTCACGTAACAGTCCGCCCGATCGTGTATTTTATTCATTTCTTCATCTGAAATAAGACCATTTATCAATTCAACATTTGGTATATTCAACTGTATATCCTGTTTACATGTAGCTTTTACAAGTAATCTTGTATTTGGATTATTTAGTCGAATGAATGATTCTAATATGAATTTAAAATTCTTTCGTGGATCGAGTATATTTCCTATATGATAAAATACATACGGTTTCGGTGGTGGTTCCGGTATATGCGCATGAATAATATAAAATTCATTGGTCGGAAACTGTTTCGAGAGTACCCTCTTACAGAACTCGCTTGGAACGGCAACCTTTTTGAATTCTTTCATTAAAAGACCATAATCTTCGTGAACAGTTTCAGTCTCACACACGGTCATACACGCTAGATTTTTGACTTTATTTCGAATGTATGGAAGCCTTTCAAGATGATACCCGATCGGTAATAGAAATACCAAAGCATTTTCAGATTCAGGGAGATCGTCTGTTATTTGATAATATTTAGTACCAGGAAACAACTCAACATACTTGCTTGCATGTTGACCAATACCAGTCAGGAGATGCGGACCTATGATGATCATTTGGTATAAAGATAATGTTGCTTTTATATATATTAAAATGAATCCATTGCAACTACGCAGAGAGATTGAAGATGAAATGAAACGCTCTCGTCTTGACAAGGGTCGTATTCTTGATCTTCTTTTGAAGATTGTTGACTCAGGAGTTGGTAGTGAAGCCAGCGAAGGTCCAGCCGGTCCAGCCGGTCCAGCCGGTCCAGCCGGTCCAGTCGGTCCAATGGGTCCAGCGGGAGTTTGCCAGTGTAAGTGTACCGCGACCGGTGCGGTGGTGGAAGCCCCAAAGAAGGCAACTACCACTAAAAAGACGACCAAAAAAACTAGCACCACCGGTCCTTCCACCTCCGCTTAAGTGTTGATATGTAGTTTTCAGAGAACTCGGGATATTTTTCCATTAATATCTTTGTAAGCTCAAATTCAACCTCAGTCAAGACTCTTTCATCAGAAGTACCAATTTCCTCACTCGTTGGAAGATTTCTGACATTTTCAAATCTATTCAGAATACCTTCAATCATCACTTACTGATATAGTTTTTATATTTTTTATATCAGTAAATGAAACATATTGATTTTTCGAGACCAATCAGACTTATAAATCCCAATATTAAAAAGAAAAATACACCCCAAAAGACCTATCATGAAAAGATTTTGTTTACTAAAAAGGTTACATGGTTACCGGACCCGAAGAGATTCCACGATTCACCCACCAGACAAAGGTCCCAAATATTGTAGTTAGAATTAATACTAAAAGACCAAAAGAGTACTTCTTTTTAGGTGGTTCTGGTGGCTCATCTGGTAATTTCCGCACGTTCTCGTTAAGTACATCTATTTTATCGAGTAGCTTTTGTAGCGCTAGTAGTATTTGGAGATCACGGTCTTTAGGTTTCTCTTTAACATTTACAGTTGTAATTTCGAGAATCATGTACCACTTTGCGTCTGGTTGAAGTAATTTATAGTCGTTATCATCTTGCTGTTCGTATATCTTGAAGTTCAATTTCTTGATTGAAATTGGGTTAAAGTAGTTTGTTTGACGATTAAAACTTCTCCATTGTTTGTCTCTCAGAACCAATCCGCTACTCCCAGAAAAATGTCTTTCTAGTGGGACTCTCGCGAGTATCTGCCCATGGCGTTCGTCTAAAATTTGTGCGAGTTTTGGTACTTCGGGACACACAATATCCACAAACTTAGCAATATCTGTATTCAAATTTGAGGTATTCTCCCCAACCTGTGTGATATAGAAGTCTACCATTTTGATGCCAAGCACACGGCTCATGTCCTCAACGTGTGTATTAGATTCAAGTTGAAGATCAAGTGAAAATGTATTGTTTGTACCATTCACAAAGTTTGAGTCAATTATGACATATTGTACCTTTTTGGGTATGTCGTCAAGTGACATTCTGAAGTATACTGATATAAAAAAATATGACACTTTAATACAAATGTACGCCAAGGCAATTTACAGAACTATCATGTCAATGACACCATTCTATATTGAAAATTTATGTGTATGGGTAAAGGCTGCTGTATGGGATGCCCCAAGACGCATCTATCTGGATATTGATTTGGAAAAACACCGAATTGAAATGGAACAAGAACGCCTAAGTAAGATCGCGGGTAAGGTAATCTTAAATGAATAGATGGACTTTATCCCACTCGTGACAGACGATTTTAGAATCGCATTTTGTCAAGCAACTGAACCACTGTGTTCAGACGTTCAACGAATCATCTGGAAAAAACTTCTTTACGAAGATATAGAGTTAAAACCTCCACCGACACCTCAAAAATGTCGTATAAAATACTCAAGAGTTTCTGGGAACTCCTTGCCCCAGCACCTATTCGGAGATCTACTCCTGAACCAGTAACGGAAGAATTCAAAGAATACCGCGAAATCATCGCTACAAATGAAGTTGGAGAAAGAATAATTCTACATTTACCGAGAAATTACAGCCTAAGTTACAATTAAAGTTTTAATAAGTATATCAAAATAATGGATCGTCAACATCTTGAAAACTTCCGTTTGAAGTGTGAAGAAGTACTTTCACAATTCAAAAGGAAAAGGCGTGACAATTTCGTCAAATATGGAGATACCCAGTACGACGAACACATTTCAAGACTTCTTTCTCTCACGTCTCGTATTAACGATGAGATTCGCTCCATTGACACATACGAAGATACGAAAGTTGTGAATAACCTTCTTGATGAATATGACACATTTGAGAATATGTACGATAAATTGGTACAATCTCTAAAGTTTGAATTTGAAAATATTGACAAGCAAACTTGGTACGATGAACATTTTGATAACTGGTCTACGATGCCAGACCGACAGGATTGTGAAATGTATCCACTTCCACAAAGACTTCGTTATTCAGAATGTCGCCGAAAAATATTTGATCATCTTGAGAGAGATTGGAAAAGAAAGACATTCCCAACATTAGCAGATCGCCTAGAATTTTTCTGAGTTGTAATGTTAAGATGAAATGGAGAGTCGTCAAGTGTTTTTATATTCAAATGAGACAACATCTCACATTTTCCATTGTGAATGAGGGTCTCGGTTCTTTTATAAAGAAAGTTGCTAAAGATCTTTTCCCTAAAAACTTAAATAAGGAGTTGTGTCGTGGGAGAAATAAACACAATGGTGCCACGACCAAGAGTGGTTGTTAAAACCGAGTACTACTATTCATCTGGTGATGATAGTGATTATGAAGATGACTTCAACCCCGTGAGTGAATCTGAATCAGAATCTGATAGTGAGGTAGATTCGGAATCCGAAGTGTCCGATTCCGATGATGGTACGGATTACGAGTCGGAAACAGAACCCGACTCCGACTCCGAAGAACTAGATGACCCAAAGCCATATTATGGTAAGGGTTTCCGCGTCTATTTTGATAGTCACGCCGATAAGAAATTCTTCATGCAAGCTTTTGGTTTTCATGAAGCCTAAGTCAAATAAGGAATAGAGTTTTAATAATAACAAATGTTACAACAATTTGAGTGGATCGTTGCCCTTGGGGGTATTTTCGCCTTCTTCGCTGCATTTGGAATAGGTGCAAATGATGTTGCCAATGCATTCGCAACATCAGTTGGATCAGGTGCTTTGAAAGTTAAGCACGCAGTGCCACTCGCGGCTGTGTGTGAGTTTTCGGGGTCTCTGTTTATGGGAAGTCATGTCGTAAAAACAATACGAAAAGGAATCAGCGATCAAGAATGTTTTGTTGACGACCCCGGACTTCTCATGTATGGATGTTTATGTGTTATACTGTCAGTCGCTATATGGTTAATTGTTGCGTCTTATTTTGAAATGCCTGTATCTACAACACATTCATGTGTCGGTGGCATGATTGGAATGACGATGGTTGCGAGAGGATCTAATTGTGTTACATGGATTGCAAAATCCAACCAATTCCCATATGTCAAGGGTGTCGTTGCCATTATCGTTTCATGGTTACTCTCGCCGATTATTTCGGGACTTTTTGCTTCTTCATTATTTTTTGCGGTGCGATCTCTCATTCTTCGTTCCGAAAATTCTTATACGCGTATTCAGTACGGATTTCCAGTGCTTGTCGCGGGTACCTTTACAATTAACACATTCTTCATTGTGTACAAGGGTGCCAAATTTTTGAAACTTGACGACACACCTTTGTGGAAGGCGTGCGCCATCAGTTTTGGTGTCGGTGGTGGTTCGGGTATTTTTTCATATTTTTTCATTAATCCCATCATTTTCAAGAACGAACACACACTCTCTCGGCAAGATCATTTTGAAGATAGAACGGTTCAAGCCATCCACGATAATGCCGAACAATTTGACGCAAGGACTGAATACTCTATGCGATATCTACAAATCTTGACTGCGTGTTGTGATTCTTTTGCACACGGTGCAAATGATGTCGCCAATTCAATCGGTCCATTTGCCGCTATTTATGCCATCTACAAATCAGGTAAAGTCAGTAAGAATGCCGACATGGGTAATGACGCGTATTGGATTCTCTCACTCGGTGCCACTGGTATCGTTGCGGGTCTCTCCCTCTACGGTTACAAGATTCTAAACGCCCTTGGCACTAAAATGGCAAAACTTACACCAAGTCGCGGTATTTGCATTGAACTTGGTGCGGCCGCTGTGATCATTTTGGGATCACGATTGGGTTGGCCTCTCTCTACGACGCATTGCCAAGTTGGTGCAACCGTTGGTGTTGCTCTCTTTGAAGGCACGGGAGGTGTCAATTGGAAACTGTTGTATAAAACCGTTGCGGGATGGTTACTCACACTCGTCGTCGTTGGTTCTACGACAGCATTTTTGTTCGCCCAGGGCGCCTATGCCCCCATGGTAAAATACCCTTCGTATGTAATTAGCGCCTAATGTAATAACCATCATTTTCAAATACGTAGACGGCACCGGCGTTACTCGCACCCGTATCCTCAAAATACGCCCCCACGATGGCGGTGTTCCCATTCTTAGAGATGGCGACGGATCTGCCAAATCGGTCGGACTCCTGTTTATCCGACGCCTGGATTTTCTCTTTTTGTGACCAATTCGAGTTGGACCGGGTGAAAATGTAGGCGGCGCCGGCCTCCCACATGCTACCGGTATCGCCATCCCCTCCATGCGCCCCCACGATGGCGGTGTTCCCATCACCGGAGATGGAGACGGAAAAGCCGAACTCGTCGTAGTTTTGTTTATCTGATGCCTGGATTTTCTGTTGTTCGCTCCAATTGGTCCCGGACCGCGTGAAAATATAGGCGGCACCGGCGTCGTACACGGTATCGGTATTGCCATCCTCTCCAATCGTCCCCACGATGGCGGTGTTCCCATCACTGGAGATGTCGACGGAATAGCCGAACAAGTCGTACTGCTGTTTATCCGACGCCCGGATTTTCTGTTGTTGGGTCCAGTTCGAGTTGGACCGGGTGAAAATATAGGCGGCACCGGCGGAGATGAAGGTATCCGCATGCTCATATGCCGCCCCCACGATGGCGGTGTTCCCATCATCAGAGATGGCAACGGAAATGCCAAATCGGTCGTACTGCTGTTTATCCGACGCCTGGATTTTCTGTTGTTGGGTCCAATTCGAGTTGGACCGGGTGAAAATATAGGCGGCACCGACCTGATCCTGATTTTGCGCCCCCACGATGGCGGTGTTCCCATCACTGGAGATGTCGACGGACACACCGAAATTGTCGTACCCGTATTTATCCGACGCATGGATTTTCTGTTGTTGGGTCCAATTCGAGTTGGACCGGGTGAAAATATAGGCGGCACCGGCGTCAGTAGTGTCACCCGGATCCTCATAAGGCGCCCCCACGATGGCGGTGTTCCCATCATCAGAGATGGCAACGGTTTGACCGAAATAGTCGTTCTGCTGTTTATCCGACGCGTGGATCTTGGCTTGTTCGGTCCACGTTGTGCCTGAACGCGTGAAGATGTAGGCGGCACCGGTGCCACCCACTCCATACGCCCCCGCGATGGCGGTGTTCCCATCATCAGAGATGGCGACGGAAACACCGAGATAGTTAAAAAACTGTTTATCCGACGCCTGGATCTTGGCTTGTTCATCGAATGCAGTAGTAAGTGTCTGATTCCTAAAGTCACTCAATCTTATCGTTCCTGATGCGGGTGATTGTCCATTTGCAAAACGAATATCGTACATATCAGACATACGGTGTGGTGCTACGTCGCCGACGGTGTCACCGATAAAATTCAAACTCGGTGTCGGACCGACAGACATCTAATATCTATTGATATTTTTTAAGCTCACATGTTGGAAGATTTCACAATTTCAACTATCCACCTTCTAGGGTGTTACACTTCTCGATACAGTCAAAGCCCTTTAAATGTTAGTAACTTTCTCGGTTTTGTGTTCGATCGAAGTGCTGTAACCTGACACTCTTAAAGTTCATTCAGATATACTTTTCTTCCATCTTCTTCTTGTATTTATCATACTCATCAGCCTTCTTAAACGCTTTTTCTTCAGTCTTGAAACCTTTAGTGATGAGCGCCTTGTCTTTCATTCGCATAGTAGCAGTTGGGTTTTCAATCTTATCTATTTCGCGACCATAATCAACGGAGTCGGCTTGAGCCTTGACCATGTCTTCGCCTGTCTTGATCCATTCTTTTTGGAGTCTTTCATATTTCGTAGTTTCGCGTTTGTTCATCTTGGAAGTGATTTTCTTTGGAAGGAGTTTGGGTCCTTTCATATCTACTATATTGTTATATAATAAATTGTATTTTAAAGTGATTATTACATATAGAAGACCTCGATGCTTATTACCCTTAATAAACAGACAGTAACACTAGACGAAGCAGTACACACCGCGTCTGTTGGAATCCATTGAACGTACCCGGTACCGAAGTTTTCCATGTAAATCCATTCCTCGACAGTGAGATCCGATAGATTTCTATTTTCTGTGATGTTGTACACCGTAATGGTGTGAGAGCTTAGACAATAGAATATAGATTTATAGTAAGATGACGCATGTAAGAATAGGAATAACAGATGATACAACCCAATATATCATTGAGACGTGTGATGCAAATGAAAACTGCACTTTATATTATACGAACTGAGAGACCTATTCATATAATTAAAGTATAGCCCCATAGTATAGGTATGTTGTCTCGCCAGATAATTGTACCGATTTCGTTAAAGACACACCGTAGACGGGTTACAGCCCGTGTACATAAAAGTGAAGATGCATGGGATCCAGACGATCAGCGTCGTATTAACGAAAATAAAAATTGGAGAGCTGGTGACCCCGAAGAAGATGCGTGGGATATAGACAAAGAGCGTGACGCAGCGAGATACAAACGGGAATCGCTAGAATCTGTATTTAGGTTGAAAACCGACGATGAAGAAGCGACTTTAAAGAAGATGAGAGAAAGAATTGATAAATGGGAAGAACATATAGATAAGGAAATGGGTAGTTATGATAGTAATGATTAAAAGAATTGCAAGTATTTTTTTGAAAGATGAAAAACCTAAACTCGGGCGCTGGAATCTGAAGACATGTGAGGACATGGTAACATCTATCAATTCTATTTACCAAAATAGGGATCACTGCGGCGATACAATTTGTA
>Ga0222718_10001601_pt1 | contig 21193 bp, 19 predicted proteins | sample C33_27DmetaG_FD_165045 | JGI IMG/M metagenome (GOLD analysis project Ga0222718, IMG submission 165045) | Estuarine water microbial communities from San Francisco Bay, California, United States - C33_27D | ecosystem: Environmental > Aquatic > Marine > Unclassified | place: USA: California...
CTGAATACCTTGGACTTAAGCCATATAAAGGAAATGGATTTACTGCTCAAATCCTTGTCTCCATGCCAGACCCTGAGACTGGAGAGCTCATTGAGTATTCGGTCAGTAGAATAAATCCTACAAAGGAAACTGTTAACGCAAGACTAGTATCAAATCCAGAAGCTGGGATTACAAAACTTTCTCAGAATGAAATCATAATTAACAAGAATTTGAAGCCATCATGGATTAACTATACAGATCCACTTACCAAAAAAGCTCTTGGAAGTTTTGATGCGGTCAGATGTCTGAATAACTCTGTATTTGTGACAATTGTCGCAACAATCATTACACTTCTAATCAATTCAATGGCTGCTTTTGCATTGTCAAAATACCGCTTTAATGGCCAGATCGTATTCTTTGTAATCATTCTTGCAACATTAATGGTGCCAGCATCTGTTCTCATTGTGGGAATTTTTAAGATGGTTACTATGACAGGATTATCTGGCTCTCTCTGGGGGGTTATTATTCCAGGGGCTGCAACACCCACCGGAGTCTTCATGTTACGGCAATATATGCTCACAATTCCAGATGAGCTGTTAGAGGCTGCCAGAATGGATGCAGCTAGTGAATGGACGATTTATTGGCGCATAATATTTCCATTAGCGCTCCCAGCTATTGCCGTCTTGGGTATTCTCTCAATCATATGGCGTTGGAATGATTTGATTCTTCCAATGATAGCCGTTTCAACAACTAAAGCTGCTTACACTATTCAGCTTTGTTTACTAGACTTTAATGGTGAGTATCTTGCTCGAGAGCACTATGCATTAGCAATGACAGTGGTCAGCTTGATTCCAACAACGCTAGTCTTTGTTTTCCTTCAAAAGTACATTACTACAGGTATTGCCTCAACAGGCATGAAATAAATTATGGCAAATCTTAAACTAATTGATATTAAAAAATCTTACGGCAAAACCGAAGTCATTCATGGCCTTGATCTTGAGGTATTTGATGGCGAGTTTTGTGTCTTGGTTGGACCCTCTGGCTGTGGTAAATCAACTCTTCTCAGAATGATTGCTGGGCTTGAGGCTATAACGGAAGGCTCAATATTGATAAATGATGAAAAAGTTAATGACGTATCGGCTGCCAAGAGAGGACTTGCTATGGTGTTTCAATCTTACGCTCTATATCCCCATATGACGGTTCGTCAAAATCTTGCTTTCGGTCTTGAGAACCTGAAGCTAGATAAAGATGACATTGAGCAGAGGATTAATAAGGCTGCGAATCAGTTACGTATGGAGGACTACCTGAAAAGAAGGCCTGGTCAGCTCTCAGGTGGTCAGAGACAGCGTGTTGCAATCGGAAGAGCTATCGTTAGGGAGCCATCAATCTATCTCTTTGATGAGCCATTGTCTAATTTAGATGCTGAGCTGCGTGTTGCAACACGAGTTGAACTTAAGGCGCTTCATGCAAGGCTCGGTAATACCATGATTTATGTAACTCATGACCAAGTTGAAGCGATGACTATGGCTGATAAAATTGTAGTCATGCATGATGGCATTATCGAGCAAACAGGCTCTCCACTAGATTTATATAATAAACCAGCTAATTTATTTGTTGCAGGCTTTATTGGCTCACCAAAAATGAATTTTTTAGACAGTTCATCTTTGCCAGAGAATATTAAAAAGCTTGCTCCAAAGGGTGCGAAAACTTTTGGTATTAGACCTGAGCACTTAAAAATACAGAATCAGAATAGTCTTCCTCTTGACGTGAAAACTGTTGAACAACTGGGTTCTGATAGTTACCTTTATGGTACAACTCTAGATAATCAAGAAATATCAATCAAGCTTAATACTCAAACCAGTATTAAGGGCGGTGAGTCTATCAAAGTTGGTTTTGATGACAGTAATACTCACTGGTTTAATGAAAAAGGAGTTTCTCTTTAATTTTTGATTGTGTATCATCGTTTTATTTAGTTTTCAGCCTGACCTTAAATGAGCTCTAAAACTCAATCAATAGTTTGGATCAAAAAACCTTTGGCAGTCTATGCAGAGAATGCTGAAGCTGGTGTTGTTGTTCAAGGTAATAAAATCTTAGAATTGGTGTCCCAAGGTCAAAGCCCTAAAAGTCAAATTGATGAGGTTTATGATGCTAGTGACAGTGTTTTACTTCCTGGACTCATCAATACACATCACCACTTTTATCAGACGCTTACTAGAGCTTACCCCGAGGCATTAAATAAAGAGCTTTTTCCATGGCTTAAAAGCCTCTACAAGGTATGGGCAAATATTCAGCCTGAAATGATCTCAGTATCAACTGAGTTGGCATTGTCAGAGCTTTTATTGTCGGGTTGTACCACAGCTAGTGATCACCATTATCTTTTTCCAAGTCAGCTTGAAAGTGCTATTGATATTCAGGTCGAGGAGGCTAAAAAATTAGGAATGCGAGTCGTTTTGACTAGAGGCTCTATGAGCTTGGGTGAGAAAGATGGAGGCTTGCCTCCTCAGTCTGTTGTTCAGACTAAAGAGCAAATCCTATCTGACAGTGCGCGTCTCATCAAAACTCATCATGATGCAAGCGATGGTGCCATGACTCAAATAGCCCTTGCTCCATGCTCTCCTTTTTCTGTAAGCACTGACTTAATGATTGAAACTGCTCAGCTTGCTAAGCAGCATAATGTAAGGCTTCATACCCACCTCGCAGAGACGATAGATGAAGAAAATTTTTGTTTAGAAAAGTTTGGGCTAAGAACTGTTGACTACCTTGAGAGTGTGGGGTGGTTGTCTGATCAAACTTGGCTCGCTCATGGGATACATTTTAATAAGGAAGAGATACAAAAATTAGGCCAGGCGGGTGTTGGCATTTGCCACTGTCCAACCTCTAATATGATGCTAGCTTCTGGCATATGCCATAGTCTAGAGCTTGAAGATGCTGGCTCTATTATCGGCCTTGGTGTGGATGGTTCTGCTTCGAATGATGGTTCTAATATGATCGCTGAGTTAAGACAGGCAATGTATCTACAGCGCCTTCGTTATGGGGCTTCTCAAATTACTCATCAAAAAGCTTATCATTGGGCTACCAAAGGCTCCGCTGCACTTCTGGGAAGGAATGATATTGGTGAGATTGCAGTTGGCAAGCAGGCAGACTTGGCACTCTTTAAGCTTGATGAAATGAGGTTCTCTGGTAGTCATGATGCTTTAGCAGCATTGCTCCTGTGCGGTGCACAAAAGGCAGATAGAGTTATGATCGCTGGAAATTGGAAAGTTATTGATGGCCGTATTATTGATCAAGATAGCTCTGAATTGATCAGTCGTCATAGTAATGCAGCGAAACAATTGCGACAGCTATCTAGCCTGTAGTTTTTTCTTAGAGCAGTCATTGACTTGTCATTTGGAGTTATCTATAATCTAAACTTGAATATTGTTACATAAATCAAGTTAGGTATGAATACAGCAAGTCATGGAGGCGCCAGGAAAGGGGCGGGCCGTAAGAAAAACTCAGGCAGCTTTAAGGAAGAAACAAAGGTTATTAGGGTTCCTGTTAGCCTCGTTAATGCCATTAATCCTGTTATTGAGATCTATAAATCTCAGGTTAAGTCTGATGTTGAAGTTCTTTTGGCTAATGATAATCCAACAGAATTATCGATTCCAATTTTTACCTCTAGAGTTCAGGCAGGGTTTCCTTCTCCAGCAGACGATCATTTGGAAGACACTCTTGATTTAAATACACATTTAATTCATCACAAAGAGGCTACATTTTTTGTAAAGGCTCAAGGTGACTCGATGATAGGGGCGGGTATTCAGCAAGGGGATATCCTTATAGTAGATAAGTCTTTAACTGCCAAAAGTGGAAAGATAGTGATTGCAGTTGTCGATGGCGAGTTTACTGTTAAGCGCCTACATAAATACAAAGGAAACATAACGCTTAAGGCTGAAAATCCTGACTTTAAGGATATTAAGATTGGAGGAGATGATGAACTGATTATATGGGGCGTTGTGACATCAGTCATCCATCAATATGAATAATAAGACTAAGTTTGCATTAGTTGACTGCAATAATTTCTATGCCTCCTGTGAAAGAGTATTTGAACCTAAGTTAGAGGGAAAACCAATAGTTGTGCTTTCTAATAATGATGGTTGCATTATTGCGCGCTCTAATGAAGCCAAAGCTCTAGGTATTAAAATGGGAGCACCTTTTTTTAAAGTCAAAGATCTAGTTGCTAAGAACGATGTTGTAGTTAAGTCTTCAAACTATCCTTTGTACGGAGATATGTCTTCTAGGGTCATGAAGATTATTGGAGAATACTCACCTATTCAGGAGATTTATTCTATTGATGAAAGTTTTATCGACTTAGAAAGACTTCCATTTAACTTAATGAGCCATATGCAATCTTTAAGGCGGCGCGTCAAAAGCTGGACAGGAATTCCAGTGTGTGTCGGTGTTGGAGGTACTAAGGTTTTGGCAAAGCTCGCCAATCGTATTGCTAAAAAGTATTCAAGGTTTGATGGCGTTTTTGATATAGATGAACTGCCTTATGAAAGGTATTGCAAACTGTTACAGTCTGTTGAAATCGTTGATTTATGGGGCATTGGGAGGCAAAGTGCTAAAAAACTAAACCGTATTGGAGTTCATACCAGCTATGATTTTTATCAATCTGACGTTGGTGTTATTGAAACCCTTCTTGGCGTTAATGGTAAAAGAATTCATCAAGAGCTTTACGGCAAATCATGCATTCCTATCGAGTCTATTCCTCCAATAAGAAAACAGATTGTCTCTTCTCGCTCTTTTGGGTGTGATTTAAAAGACTTTGATGAGTTAAATCAGGCGCTCACTAACCTCACTAGAAAGGCCGTTAATAAGCTAAATAACCACAAGCTTTCAACGACAACTATTACTGTTTTTATTTATACAAATCCGCACAAGAAAGATAAGCCCTGTGTTCACTTATCAAAAACTATAGGGATGACAAGTGCCATTCAAGACCAGTCTCAAATTATTCCCTTAGTATCAGAAGTGCTAAGACTCATTTATAAGCCTGGATACTCTTTTTATAAAGGAGGTTTGGTGCTCGGAAATTTAGCTAAAAATTATCAGCAACAAGATCTCTTTTCAATGAATCAAAATAGCCCAGTTCAGATAATGGAGCGTAAAAAATCTAATACGATCAGAAGTGTAAATAATCGGTTTAATGAGTCAATCAAGTATGCCAGCGAATTGGGTAACAATAGATGGCTTCCAAGAGCTGACTTTAGATCAAGCAGATATACAACCAGATGGAGTGAGTTATTGGTGATTTAAGAATTAAAAATATTAAATAAATTAATAAGTGATATATAATTAATACAAACTTAAATCCAACGTTGGCTTTGAGTTCTGACAATGACGTTTATTTGGGAATTTGCCTGAATAAGCGTTTTTTTTTCGTCAAAAAGTTGGAATTAAAATTTTTTAATTATAAGGAGAAGTCAAATGGTACGCATGTTGGTAACGATTAATATATCTAAGGGCTGGAAAAATTGGTCTGAAATGGCAAAAAGCCTAGAGCCTCAGATGAATGAGCAAGGAGCAAAGATGATTTGGGCAGGAGCAAATCCGGACGAAACAGCCGTCTTTGTATTGGCTGAGGCGAAGGACCCATCGTTTGTTAAAACTTTTGGAGAGAGGCCTGATATTGTTGAGATCAGAGAGGCGGGTGGCGCTGATGTTTCATCAACAACTGTTATGACACAAATAGGTGAATATTTCTTACCATAATACTTTAAGCAAAGAAATAAAAATGATCTCTCTGAGGTCGTTTTTATTTAACTAAATTGCATATATATTGTCATTGTCTATAATGGATGGATTTCGGGGGAAAAATTAGTCAATGAAACAGCTTGCAATCATCGATGACGATCCAGAAATTCTAAAGCTTTTAGAGCAGTATCTGACTAAAAATGGATTTGAGGTTAGAGCTTTTACTGATGGCGAAAGTTTTTTAAAGGCAGATGAAAGCGACTTCAGTTTAATTGTTTTGGATATAGGACTTCCAGGTATCGATGGCCTGGAGGTTTGCAAAAGGGTACGCCAAAAATCAAATATTCCTATCATTATGTTGACTGCCGCGAGTGACGATCTTGATAGAATATTGGGCTTGGAATTGGGTTCTGATGACTACATGGGGAAACCATTTAACCCTAGAGAGCTTCTTGCAAGAATCAAAGCATTATTGAGACGCTCTGAAATAAAGGAAGAGGATGTTGATAATAACATAGTGATGAACTATGCTGCAAGAAGTGCATTTATTGGTGGTCAAGAATTAGAGCTAACTGGAACAGAATTTGATCTGCTCTGTGTGTTTCATAAACAAATTGGAACCGTTCTTAGTAGAGATGAGATTGGAGAGTTACTCCATGGCAGAAGAGTGGATCCTTTAGACCGCTCAATTGATACAATCGTAAGTAGATTAAGACATAAGTTGAGTAGTCATTTTGATGGTGAAATTATCCAAAGCGTCAGAGGAAAGGGTTACGTCCTCCTTTTAAAAAATTGAAATCTAGTCAATCTATTTTTAGCTTCATAACCCCTAAAACAGTCATTGGAAGGATGACTTCAGTTCTTTTCATTGGTATTCTTGTTGCTCAAGTTCTAGGAACCTGGCTCTGGGTTGAGCAATTAAAGTCATCTGAAAAAACACGGGTTACAAATATATCCAAAGAACTGGGTTCTTATATTGCTCAGGCGGTCGGATTTTTTGAAAAATTACCTAGTCAATATCGTGAAGAAACTCTCAGTCAGCTTCGTCAAAATGGAGGCGCTTTTTTAGATTTTGGTGCAGAGTTCTTTGTAACATCCAATAATCAATATGTTGATTTATCCCAAATAACTAACTCCGAATTTTCAATACTTTTTCGAGAAAATTTAGAAAATTCCTTAAACTCTCAAATTGGTCAAGTTGATGATTTAAATATTAGGTTTGTGAAGTTTAGTGATGCTCAAACAATGATTCCCAATTCGCCAAGTGAAGGGCTTACAAATAATCAAATATTAGCTTCTCTATCCCCAATTTGGAGGAGTCTTGGTTTAGTAGTTCCTAATGCCGATAGTCCTGTTGCAATTATTCAATTTAGATTAAAAAATCAAAATGATTGGATGTACTTAGCATCAATTATTCCAAAAGGGGAACTTTTACTGAGTTTTGATTGGGTAAATGGAGAGCGTATTTTTACATCAATTCTTGTTTCAATAACAATGCTCCTAATAACATTCTTATTTGTTCGTTGGCTTGTTTCTCCTCTTCAATTACTGGCAAAACAAGCAGACTTATTAGGAAAGGGAAGGTTTCCAAGGCAACTTGAAGAGAAAGGCTCTAAAGAGATTATTGCGACAATCCAGGCATTTAATTCAATGGCACGGAGAATCAAAAAGTTTATTGCTGACAGAGAGCGCTCATTTGCATCAATTTCACATGACTTAAGAACTCCCTTAACTAGGGCAAGACTTAGGGTGGAAGGAATTGAAGATGAAGAAATTAAAGAGAATTTAATAGAAGATCTTGAATATCTTGAGACCATGGTAAAGAGCAGTCTTCAAACTATGACTGATGGTATCGAGCACGAAAACACAATTGAAGTAGAGTTAACAAAAATGCTTAAAACGATTTTAAAACAAGAAGAAATTTTAGGTTTGCCTATTAAAATGACTATAAACAAGGAAATAAAATTAAGAGGGAGGGCTATTGCACTTGAACGATTATTCTCCAATTTAATAAATAATGCTCTAATTTATGGTGGAGGAGTAGAGGTGAGTGGAAAACAGAAAGAAAATGGAATATTTATTCAAATTATGGATAGAGGTCCCGGCTTAACTGATTCGGATAAAGAGAATGTTTTTAAACCATACTATAGATTAGAAAATAAATTAAGTGATTCTCATTCAGGTTTAGGTATGGGTATTGCTAGAAATATTGCAAATATTCATGGTGGCGAGTTAGAGCTTAAAGACAGAGCTGGCGGTGGATTAATTGTTGAAGTTTACTTTCCAGTTCAATGAATTCAAAAATCGAAACCAAATTTAAAGAGAGAGATTTTCTTATAGATCACATTCAATCTATTATGGATTTTTATCATCCAAACTGTATAGATAGTGAGAAAGGTGGATTCTATCAACACTTTAAAGATGATGGAACTATCTACGATGCAAAAACTAAACATTTAGTAAGTAGTACACGTTTTATATTTAATTATTCAATGGCATCAATTAATCTCAAAAATGATGAGTACTTTAATCTTGTTAAGCATGGCATAGACTATCTAAGAAATTTTCATTTAAATAAACTGACTGGAGGTTATTCATGGATTCTTGAAAGCAATCAAGTTAAGGATTCAACGAACTATTGTTATGGGTTTGCCTTTGTATTGCTTGCATACGCAATGGCTTTTAAGGCCGGCTTAGATGAGGCTAAAGAGTATATTGAAGAAACTTTTAAAAAGATGGATGAATATTTTTGGGAAGACGAGTTTGGCCTTTATGCAGATGAAATTAGTGCAGATTGGAGCACTGTTTCAAAATATCGAGGACAGAATGCAAATATGCACTCTTGTGAGGCATTAATAGCTGCTTATGAGGCTACAAATGAACAAAAGTATCTTGATAGGGCGCTAATTATTTCAGATAATATTTGTAATCGACAAGCTGCACAGGCTGACGGATTGATTTGGGAGCATTATAGTTCAGAGTGGAAAATTGATTGGTCCTTCAATAAAGATAAGCCTGATGACTTATTTAGACCATGGGGCTTTCAAGTTGGGCACTTAACTGAATGGTCAAAACTGCTCTTAATTCTTGAAAGGTATGTAAATAAAGATTGGCTTCTTCCTCGTGCTATAGAGCTTTTTGAGGATGCAGTTGAAATGGGCTGGGATGAAAAAAATGATGGGCTTTTCTATGGCTTTGCCCCAAATGGAGATATTTGCGATCGAGATAAATATTTTTGGGTTCAGGCTGAGTCATTTGCAGCTGCAGCATTATTGGCAAACCGCACTAAAGATGCTAAATATTCGGACTGGTACGAAAGGATTTGGCAGTTCAGTTGGAAGCATATGATAGATCACAAGTATGGTGCATGGTTTCGAATTTTAGATGGAAAAAATAATAAATATGATGATCTAAAGAGTCCTGCTGGCAAAACAGATTACCACACAATGGGGGCATGTTACGAAGTCTTAAAGGTAATTTAAGGCGCTGTCTTAAAAGCAGGAATGAGCATGTTAAGCGAGGTCCCTTGTTTATTAGAAACCATTGTTAGGACGCCGTCATGAAGTTCAATAATTGTTTTGGCGATTGACAAACCAAGGCCGCTACCATGGTTTTTTGCATCAGAGTCATGAAAAAACCTATCAAAGATATTGGGAAGCAGTTCTGGCTTAATGCCTTGAGTATTACTGGATCAGGAACTACTGCAGTAATGCTAGGTGCGCTACTCTCATTTGGTGTTCAGCCTGGACCAAGGCTTTATGAAGAACAACCTGAACTTTTTTGGGCTGTCATTATCTCGATGTATATTGGTAATGTAGTTCTGCTGGTATTGAATTTACCTTTGATACCCTATATTGCAAGAATATTGGCTATACCTAAAAATATTCTTGTGCCTCTAGTCCTATTCTTTTCGGTAACTGGAGTTTATTTGATTTCATTTAACTCGTTTGATATCTACTTTATGGCGATAGTAGCATTAATTTCATTGGTTTTGAGGGTGTTAAATTATCCAATGCCGCCTCTCATACTAGGCTTTATACTTGGTGGAATGCTGGAGAAAAATCTAAGAAGAGCAGTTCTAATTAATGATGGCTCCTTCTCTTTCATATGGGAGCGCCCAATTAGTTTGACTTTATTTATCATTGCAACTCTAATTGTACTATTGCAGATCTACCAAGGCTTTAAGAAGGAAAAAGAATAAAAACTTAGTATCTAGATTTTAGTAATAGTATTTCCTAGTTTAAAATAGCAAAATTATTTCAATAATGCCAATCTATTTATGACACCTGAATCTGTATTAGAGCAATGGGCCAAATGCTTCAATAATGGAGATTTGAATGGAATTAAGAGACTCTATCATTCAGATAGCACTCTTCTTCCGACCTTTAAGCCAATTCTGATGAACTCTACGGAGCAAATATCCAGTTATTTTGCTGCGGCGATAGATGGCAAGGCATCTATTGAGTTTAATGTTAATGAATCAATCAAAAAACAGCTGTCTGAAAGCACTTCTTTAATGACAGGTAGCTATATTTTTTGTCTTCCAACTAAAGGTGGAGAACAATATAGGTCTTGGTATAGTTTTGTAGTTGATACTTCCAAAGACTCTCCAATTCTGCACCATCACTCTTCTAGAGTGCCATTTGATTTCGACCTAAGCTAGTCAACTGATCAGAGCTAAATCTCCCTTCAAAGTCAACTTCGTAATCCTCAGCTGCAAAATCTGGAGGGCTTTTGCCTAAAAGAAAGTTTTCAGTTTGGCGCTTGGCATAATTCAAATTTTTCTTACACTGAGGTGATGACCCAATAAACATTACATTTGAGAAATCTTTTCCAGTGTGTTTATCAGCTACTGAGTGTGTTAGATCTGGATGCCACCAAACTGTATCTCCAGGATTAACATCTTGAATAGAAACTAAACCCTCTAGTAAATCTTTATGATAATTTTTAGATATTAACAAAGGCCTTCCAGGAGTTGCATCACAGAGATTATCAGGAGCTACATCATCTTGCAGAGCTCTAAGAAGAAGATAGATCATGCTATTCGCTATCGGTATAAGAGATAACGTCCCATCTGACGGCCCCTGTGCAGTTAAAGCTGTCCATCCTTGAAATGTTCTAAACATAGAACAAACAGCTGGTGATTTGTATTCCTTTGTCTCAGTTCTGTAATCTGCTTTCCATGGATCATATGATTCTAAATTGCCATTAAACACAGATTGGTATACTTTTTGAAATGCAGTATCTGTCCAGCGTTCAAAGGATCCACCATCAATATGTGGTGAGAGCCCTAAAGTTTCATCACCAGGCTCACGCCTCCTTATTCTATCTGCATACATGTAATCTCTGTTAGGGTTAAACACATCTCCATGTGAAGATGAGACATCCCAAAGTGAATTTAGGAATTTTTTAGTATTTGCCATTGATTCAGATTGTCTTGCAAGCATTTGCGGCCTTGACCAATAAATTCCAAAAATTTGAGGGGCTCCAGATTTTAACTGGGAGAAATACTTATCCATCCCCTCTCGAGATTTGGACTTAGTAAAATAGTCGTTACCTAAAATGTATTCACCAATTTCATCATTCCATTCATTTGCTTGATTTCGATCAAATACATTTCTTATGATCACAGCACCTCTCTTTTTTAAATTAAGAATTTCAACTTTAGAAATATCTCCATTTAAAATTGATTGATAGTCTATTTCAGGAATAACAGGAATTTCTTTATTTTGTTTTTCAAGAATAATTTCGACTTCTCTATTGATGTTTGACTTGGCTTCTTCAAAAGCTTTTTTGACGTCAAAATGGCTTCGTAGAAGCTCTTTTGAAATAATAATCGATTTTGTAATTTCTTCTTGAGATTTCATAATTGAATTGAAGTATAACTAGAAAAATAAAAATTGTAAAAATAAAATTATTTCTCTCTGTAACAAAGTATTACAAATTGTATCAAACGATTGACACCCAAAAAAAATAAAACTAATATGCCGGTCTAGTTCTAAAAACTTTTAGCAACTAAGGTCTATTTTTTAAGTCATTTATGACTTATTAAGTAGTTTTTTTCTAAAGATGGAGAAATATAAAATGGTAAATAAATACTTCGTAAAAGGGTTGGCTGCCAGTATGGTTCTTTCTTTTGCCTCAACTCAAGCAATTGCTGATGATGTTGAAGTTCTACACTGGTGGACTTCAGGTGGTGAAGCTGCTGCTGTTGGTGTACTTAAGGATGATCTAGAAGGCAAAGGAATTGGTTGGAAAGATATGCCAATTGCAGGTGGTGGTGGTGATGCCGCTATGACTACGCTTAAAGCTAGAGTTACAGCTGGTAATGCTCCAACTGCTGTTCAAATGCTTGGATATGCTATTCAAGACTGGGGTGATCAAGGAAAATTAGCAAATCTTAATGGTTTGGCTGCATCTGAAGGTTGGGACGCTGTTGTACCTTCAGCGCTTCAAGCTTTTTCTAAGCACAACGGTGACTGGGTTGCTGCTCCTGTAAACGTTCACTCAACTAACTGGGTTTGGATTAGTAAATCTGCTCTAGATGCTACTGGTGGTAATGCGCCAAGCACATGGGAAGAGCTAGTATCTGTTCTTGATGCAATGAAAGCAAATGGTATTACACCATTAGCTCATGGTGGACAAGCATGGCAAGATGCAACTATCTTTGATGGTGTGGCATTGAGTCTAGGAAATGGCTTTTATAAGTCTGCGTTAATCGACTTAAATGAAGATGCTCTTGGCGGTCCATTAATGGTAGAGGCATTCAATAGAATGGAAACACTTCGTTCATATGTTGATGACAACTTTTCAGGCCGTGACTGGAACCTAGCTTCTGCTATGGTTATTAATGGTGAGGCTGGAATGCAAATGATGGGTGACTGGGCTAAAGGTGAATTCCTTAAAGCTGGTCAAAAGCCTGGTTCTGACTTCGTATGTATTCGTTTCCCAGGAACTCAAGGTTCTGTAACTTTCAACTCAGATCAGTTTGCTATGTTCAGTGGTTCTGGAAGTTCAGCTGCACAAGAAGCTATGGCTTCTTCTGTAATGAACCCTGTTTTCCAGTCAGCGTTTAACGTTGTTAAAGGTTCAGTACCTGCTCGTACAGACGTTCCAGACATGATGTTTGATCATTGTGGAAAGAAAGGAATGGCTGACTTAGCAGCAGCTAATGCAGCTGGAAGCTTATTTGGATCAATGGCACACGGACATACCGTTCGCCCTGCAATCCAATCAGCTATCGTAGATGTTGTATCAGCTCACTTCAATGGTGAGTTCTCAGCTGAAGAAGCTGCAGAAGAAATGGTTGCTGCAGTTGCAGCAGCAAAATAAATTAAATATTTGCTAAATTGCTTTAGCTTTTATTAAATTTACTTCTCTAAATAGTTGGCGAATAACATTTCGCCAACTATTTTTTTGATTAGAATTATATTAAATGAAAAATTATTTCCAAGACTTATTGCCTAGAATTGTTTTAGCTCCAAGTTTTTTTGTAATTCTTGTATTTGTGTATGGCTTCATTATCTATACTGGCTATCTATCTCTAACTGATTCTCGAATGCTCCCAAGCTATGAGTACATGGGCTTTGATAATTACTCCAAACTTTTTGGCTTAAGACACTGGAAAATTGCGGTTAACAACTTAGCAATTTTTGGAATCTTATATATTGTCATTTGCACTGTCATAGGGCTTCTTCTTGCAATTTTTTTAGATCAAAAGATAAGAGGGGAGGGTTTTTTACGACCTATTTTCTTGTATCCAATGGCCCTATCATTTATCGTCACAGGGACTGCATGGAAGTGGTTTTTAGATCCAGGTATTGGCCTTGAACACATTATGCATCAATGGGGCTGGGAAAGCTTCGAATTTAGATGGATTAAAGACAGGACATTTGCTATTTATACTGTCGTGATTGCTGCTGTTTGGCAAAGCTCTGGTTTTGTTATGGCAATGTTTTTAGCTGGACTCAGAGGGATTGATGGGGAAATTATGAAAGCTGCCCAGATTGATGGTGCTTCAGGTTTTAAAATTTATAGAAGAATTATCATTCCAATGTTACGACCAGCATTTTTATCTGCTTTTGTTATATTAGCTCATCTATCAATCAAGGCCTATGATTTAGTAATTGCATTAACTAATGGAGGCCCAGGAAGAGCTACAGAAGTTCCTGCAACATTTATGTATTCTTATACTTTTTCGAGGAATCAAATGGGAGTAGGTGCAACATCTGCCATCATCATGTTGATTATGATTTTTTCAATTATTATCCCGTACCTCTATAGTGAATTAAAAAGTGAAAATCAGTCATGAGTCAAAAACTAATGAATAGTCAAATTAAACTCTCACGAATTCTTATTTATTTTGTGTTGATTCTATTCGCATTTTATTACTTGTTGCCTTTATATGTGATGCTCGTGAACTCTTTGAAGCCTCTTGATGAGATTCGGGGAGGCGGAATGTTGTATCTTCCGTCAGTTTGGACTTTAGATCCTTGGAGATCTGCTTGGTCTAGTGCGCAGATAGGCGTTGATCCAAGTGGTCTTAAGCCTTATTTTTGGAATTCTATTGCAATGGTTGTTCCTGCTGTCTTATTGTCAACTATTTTTGGCTCTCTTAATGGTTATGTTCTCACAAAATGGCAATTCAAGGGACATGGTATTGTATTTGGATTGTTGCTATTGTCTTGCTTTATTCCATTTCAAATTGTACTAATTCCGATGGCAAAATTATTAGGTGTTTTTGGTTTGGCGGGAACCACATCAGGTTTAGTTTTAGTGCATTTAGTTTACGGTATTGGGTTCACTACATTGTTTTTTAGAAACTACTACGCAGCATTTCCAACTGAAATTGTAAAGGCGGCTCAGATCGATGGTGCAGGGTTTTTTAGAATTTTTTGGCGTGTTCTCCTTCCAAGTTCAGGTCCAATTATTGTTGTCAGTGTTATTTGGCAGTTTACTAACATTTGGAATGACTTTTTATTTGGTGCATCATTCGCAGATTTTGATTCAACACCAATTACTGTGGCTTTGAATAATCTTGTCAATTCATCGACTGGTGTAAAAGAATATAACGTGCATTTTGCAGGAGCTATACTCGCTGCATTGCCAACACTTGTTGTATATGTTGTTTCTGGTCGGTATTTTGTAAGAGGCTTGATGGCTGGCGCAGTAAAAGGATAATATATTAATTAAGATTTATAGTTAAGGAAAAAAAATGGCTTCATTAACAATTAATGATTTACATAAAAGTTTTGGGTCTGTTGAGGTACTTAAAGGAATTAATCTCCATATAGAAGATGGAGGTTTTTTAGTATTAGTTGGCCCCTCTGGTTGCGGTAAATCAACTTTACTTAACACTATCGCTGGTCTAGAGGAGATTACTAGTGGTGAGATTCAAATTGGTGATAGTTCAGTCCAAGGACTTCATCCATCTAAACGAAATATTGCGATGGTTTTTCAGTCATATGCTCTTTATCCAAACATGACTGTATCTCAAAATATAGGCTTTGGAATGGAGATGAAGGGTATTGAGAAAACTGCTCGAGAAGAATTAATTAAAAAGGTAGCAGAAACTCTTCAAATTACTGAACTTTTGGATCGTAAGCCTGGGCAATTGTCTGGCGGGCAAAGACAAAGGGTTGCAATGGGCCGTGCTATTGTTAGAGAGCCACAAGTATTTTTATTTGATGAGCCCTTATCAAATCTAGATGCAAAGCTTAGAATTGATATGCGAACTGAAATCAAGAGATTGCATCAGCGACTTGGCTCTACAATTATTTATGTGACTCACGACCAAATTGAAGCAATGACATTGGCTACTAAAATAGCAGTTCTTAAAGATGGCTGTATCCAACAATTTGATACGCCATATGAGATTTATAATAACCCAAATAATATGTTTGTTGCAAACTTTATGGGTGCTCCTGCGATGAATTTAATAGAAGGTAATATTTCTAAATCCGACAATAATTATGAATTCCAGATGAGAAATAGCAAAGGGGATGTTGTCTCTTTGCCGATTCATGGAGTAAACGGCCTTAAAGATTATGAGGAAAAAACTGTTATCTGTGGCATTAGACCTGAATCAATAAATGATCTTGATTTAGTATCAAAAAGTCAGTCAGTTGTAAGAGAGGTATTAATTGATGTTGTTGAGCCAGCTGGATCAGATACATTTGCAGTGGTAGAGTTGGGTCAAAAACAAATTATCGCAAGACTGAATGGAAATTCTCAAGTGTCAGCAGGCGATACTGTGAAATTGACTTTTGATCTGTCACAAGCGGTTTTCTTTGATCGTCAATCTGAAGAGAGAATTAGATAGATAAATGAATCATACACTCGTTAAAAATGGCCTTGAAATACCTTCAATTGGTCTTGGGACTTGGGATATGCAAGGGTCAGTCTGTAGTAATATTGTTCATGAGGCGTTAGATATTGGTTATCGCCATATTGATTGCGCATCGATGTATGAAAACGAAAAAGAGGTTGGTAAAGGCCTGTTCAATTCTGGAGTAGAGAGAAAAGAGATTTTCATCACTACAAAAATAAATACGACTGGATGGACTCCCTCTATGGGGAATGGCCCATTTCTTCAAAATAAAGATATTGCTAAATCGTTAGAAAAAAGCCTTCTAGATCTAAATACAGACTATGTAGATCTTCTACTGATTCATTGGCCTAGATTTGAAACCAACCTTGGGGATATGTTAGAAATTATGTATCGTCTCAAAGATGCAAAAAAAGTAAAAGAGATTGGAGTGGCTAATTTTAATTCAAGCCTTATTAAAGAATGCGTTGATCTTGGATTCAAAGATATATATTGTAATCAAGTTGAATACCATCCATTTTTATCTCAAGCTAAATTGTTAGAAGTAATGCAGGATTTTGAAATTTTACCGGTGGCATATTGCCCAATTTGTAGAGGTGATGTTGCAAGACATGATGTAATTAATAATATGGCGGAGAAGTATTCCAAAACACCCGCTCAAATAGCTCTTAGATGGATTTATCAACAGAAAGCTGTATCGATACCTAAAACTGCAAATTCAGATAGACTTCTGGAAAATTTTGAAATTTTTGATTTCGAGATTGAGTACAAAGATATGTTAGAAATTTATAGCCTTGAAAGAAACCAGCGCATAGTCCCTAATCTAGAGATAAATGAATTGACCTACCCTTTTGATTGATCAGAGTTTAATTTAAGAACACTCTGCCTCTCTATTAGGTCAATTCCAAAATCATAATTGACTTCTAAAGCTGCGCCATAACAAAGATTAACAAGTTTTCTGACAGCAGAGATTGCCATTTGTTGAACAGGCACATTGATTGTTGTGAGTGGTGGATTTGTGTATGAGGAGATATTCATGTTGTCATAACCTAATATTGAAACCTCATTTGGAATCTTGACACCTTTGCTTGATAAAGCTGAAATTGCTGACATAGCAGACTGGTCATTGGCACAAAATAGAGCGGTGAAAGAGGGCTCTTGATTGAAAAGATAGTTTGCTCCTTCAAACCCTTTCTTGAAGGTGTAGTCGCCTCGATACATCAGATTCTTATGAATAGAAACGTTATTATCCCTGAGCGCATCTAAAAAACCATTATGCCTTTCATTTGCATCAGTTGTATCAAACCATCCACTTATATAAGCTATTTCTCTATGCCCACAATCGACAAGATATTGCCCGGCAAGATAGCCGGCTTGGTAATGATCAAAACCGAACGATTTTTCAGAAATAGAATCAACTTTATTATTTAAAAGTACGATATTGGGATACTCTTTCTCTAGCTGAAGAATGTCAAACTCTGGCATATCCGCGCCCCATATTATTATGCCATCACAACCTTTATTGATTAAATTATCAATAGATAATCGAGATGCATTAGGGTTGTTGACTGAATTTCTTTCTCCGTCAGTAGTGATGAGGCTTACTCCGAATGGCTGAAGCTCTCTTTCAATTTTTGTGAGTGTAGCTCTGCTCATTTCACCAGAACTTTTAGTTCCCCACAAGCCAATTGTATTGTATCTTTTTGAAGAGAGGGACTGAGCAGAGGTGTTAGGTATAAACTTCAGTGCAGCCATTGCTTCATTGACTTTGTTCAGCGTTTTATCAGAAACTGAGCCATTTCCAGAAATAACTCTGGAAACAGTTCCAATCCCAACTCCAGCTAACTTTGCAACATCTCTAATAGTGGCCATTTTGTAAATAATTTATTTGTCAGAATAAGCTTTTAACTATTGATTATAGTAGAATTATAAACTTTTTTAGCCTCCATTAAAATAGAATAACTTTGTGACAAATTGTTACACTTTGACACATTTATATTTTAGTAGTTTATTTATAATTGGAAACGGTTCCATAATAATGATGTTGTGGAGTTTTTTTAATTAATATTTTCTAGGAGAGAAATATGAGAAATATGTTAAAAAGTTCATCTTTAATTGCGACTGCTGTTTTAGCGGGTGCGGTTAATGTTGCATCAGCAACTGAACTAGAGGTTACACACTGGTGGACTTCAGGTGGAGAAGCTAATGCGGTTGGAGAGCTTGCTAAAGCTTTCAATGCAACAGGTCATACATGGGTTGATGGTGCTATTGCTGGTTCAGGTGGCGTAGCAAGACCTATTATTATTAGTAGAATTATTGGTGGTGAGCCAATGGGTGCTACTCAGCTTAACCATGGACGTCAAGCTGAAGAGTTAATTGAAGCTGGTCTTTTGCTAGATTTGACTGATGTTGCTTCAGAGAATAACTGGAGAAATGTTATTTATCCACCAAGTCTTTTAGATGCTTGTACGGTTGATGGGCGTGTTTATTGTGCACCTGTGAATATTCACTCAGCACAGTGGTTATGGTTAAGTCATGACGCTTATGAGAGTTCAGGTGTAGCTGTTCCAACTAATTGGGATGAGTTTGTTGCTGCAGGCCCAGCGCTTCGTGCTAACGGAATTGTTCCTCTAGCTCAAGGTCAGCAAGGATGGCAAACAGGACTAACTTTCGGTGTTCTAGCAACAGCTCTAGTTAGTGAGGATGCTTGGTATGCGGTTAACCGTGACAAAGATGCTTCTGTTGCTGGTGGTGCTGAGTATGCTCGCGTATGGAATGCTTTTGATGATGCTCGTAAAATGGCTATTGGATCAAATGTTGGTGACTGGAACCTAGCTACAAACCTAGTCATTACAGGTAAAGCAGGTGGACAGATTCATGGCGACTGGGCGCAAGGCGAGTTCAGTGTTGCTGGTTCCGTTGCAGGAACAGACTACTCATGTCTTCCTGGTTTAGGGGAGCGTGCAATTCTAGATACTGGTGGAGATGCGTTTTACTTCCCAGTTCAAGATGATGCTGACGTTCAAAAAGCTCAAAAAGACCTAGCAGCACTTCTAGTTTCACGCGAGGTTCAGGTAGCATTTAACCTTAAAAAAGGTTCTTTGCCAATTCGTGGTGATATAGATATGTCAACTGCTAATGATTGTATGCAAAAGGGTTTGAAGATTCTTGGAGGTGGAAACGTTGTACCTTCAGGTGATATTCTTCTTTCAGCTGATACAAACAATCAGGTTAATGAACTTATGAATACATTTTGGAGTGATTTGTATATGAGTCCTGAAGATGCTCAGGCTAAATATGCTAAGATCATTGCGAGTGCAGACTAAGCATTCATAAAAAAAGAGCTGCCAAATATTCAACTAGAGTTTGGTAGCTCTTTCAAAAATTAAAAATCTAACTTTAAATAAATTTCTTTATTAAATTACAATAGTGCTTATGTTCAAAAAAGCTCAGCTTGAAGGGTTATTTGTTAGTTTAGTTATGCTGGCTTTTGTATCATTATCAATCTCAATAATTGGTATTAAGCCCGATATTTTTCAAAAACTTCAGTTTCTATTTTTAACTGTTGCAATTATTTTTGTCACCCTAATATGGGCTCAATCAAAGACTATACAATTTAATTCTAATAGACTAAGAAAACAAATTTTTGGTTGGCTACTTTCATCTATTTTTTCAATATTAATTTGGTCTTTTGCTCAAAAAGATATCCAATCAATTTTTCCTTCACTTAAAGGGTACAGAAAGGCTCTAAATACACTCGAACCTATAGCAATCTATTTAGCTATTGTATTTATCTTGTTTGCTCTAATTTTGTCCATTGTTGGTGCAAGGGATAGTAGGCTTGATCGCCCTGGATACATAGAGCGAACGCTCGTCTATAATCTATCAAGTAAGATTGCAGCAATTCCAATGATGTTGACTTCGGTCGGTATTTTTATTATTGCAACCTTGTGGACCGTTTATCACTCATTTACTAATAGCCGTATGCTTCCAAAAAGTGAGTTCATAGGGCTCGCTCAATATGAAAGACTTTGGAGTTCAGATCGTTGGTACATGTCAATTGAAAATCTCGCAATTTACGGTGTATGCTCTTTAGTATTTTCACTATTTATTGGTTTTTTATTAGCTGCTTTATTAGATCAAAAAACAAGATTTGAAAATACATTTAGAACTATATTTTTGTATCCTTTTGCATTAAGTTTTATTGTTACAGGCCTTGTCTGGCAGTGGATTCTTAACCCAGAGTACGGCGTTGAAAAAATTGTAAGATCGCTTGGTTTTGAATCGTTTGTTTTTAATCCTTTATACAATACAGATATAGTTATTTACGGAATACTGGCTGCTGGTCTATGGCAGGGTACAGGCTTTATTATGTGCCTTATGTTGGCTGGGCTCAGAGGAATTGATCAAGAGATATGGAAGGCCGCTAAAATAGATGGAATTCCCATGTGGAAAACTTACATTCAGGTTGTGATACCAATGATGCGTCCAATTTTTATAACTACATTGGTCATTATTGCTGCAGGAATTATTAAGGTTTATGACTTAGTCGTTGCTCAAACCTCAGGTGGTCCAGGAATTTCTTCTGAGGTTCCGGCTAAGTATGTTTATGACTACATGTTTAGCGCACAAAATCTTGGTCAGGGATTTGCTGCATCAACAATGATGCTAGTTTCAGTTTTAATTGTGCTTATTCCATTTGCATATCTTCAGTTTGGGAGAAAAAAGTATGACTGATTCTCAAAGTAATTCTGGTGTTGTAGAGCCAAGAGGGCCCAAGCCACGAAAAATTATGAGCCGAAGAAACATAATTCTTTATGGCACACTTATAGTCGTAGCAATTTATTACTTGATTCCACTTTACGTGATGATAGTGACCTCTCTTAAAGGTATGCCAGAGATTCGATTGGGTAATATTTTTTCACCACCTGTTGAAGTCACCTTTGATCCATGGATTAAGGCATGGTCTCAAGCCTGTACGGGTCTAAATTGCGATGGTTTGTCAAGAGGTTTTTGGAATTCTGTTCAAATCACATTGCCATCAGTTGTTGTTTCAATAGCTATTGCCTCGGTAAATGGTTATGCGCTTGCAAATTGGCGATTCAAGGGCGCTAATTTATTTTTTACTATTTTGATTTTTGGTGCTTTTATTCC
>Ga0222718_10001603_pt1 | contig 21188 bp, 25 predicted proteins | sample C33_27DmetaG_FD_165045 | JGI IMG/M metagenome (GOLD analysis project Ga0222718, IMG submission 165045) | Estuarine water microbial communities from San Francisco Bay, California, United States - C33_27D | ecosystem: Environmental > Aquatic > Marine > Unclassified | place: USA: California...
TATGCTCTGGATGCGGAAGTTGGACTAACAGCAGAACTCGCTGAAAGATTCAGAAACGAACTTAACGAGAAACACAAAGGAAAACATCTTATTTTTGGAGATCCAATTGTGATGAGAGAAGAAGACGGCGAAAGGATTTATTCTTATCGCTGTGCGGTTTTACCGGGAGGTTCAAGATTACACGAAGGAGGATATAAAGAGTGAAACCCGGTGACTTGGTAAAAGCACACAATAAAGCACAAACTATTGGGGTTGTTATGTGTGTTGAGGCATCCCGTATACAGGTTCTTGCCGAGGGCGAAATGTGCTGGTGGTGGGAACATAATGCGACGATTATTTCAGAGGTTGTAAGTGAAAGTCGGTGATGATTTTGACGGAAACAAAAAATAAGATTATAAAACATCCGTATATTTGGGTAGAATATGAATGGGAAGTCCTAGAAGAAAACATCCCAGGAAAAGAAGTCTATCCTCCAATGACAGCACTTCACGATGTTATGTTTATGAGGCTCCGCAGATTGAGCGACGGATTTATTTATGAGACCAGGCAAAAAGAGCAAGATACTGATTAGTTCTTGTGTGTTTGGAAATAGAGTAAGGTGGAATGCTAGCCATCGTCGCTATCAAGAGGTCCACGACTGGGCAGAAGCTAATGACTTTGAACTTATCCCAGTTTGCCCAGAGTTTGAACTTTTTGGTGTCCCAAGGAAGTCAATCAGGCTCCGTCAAAAAGATGACGAAGTTTTGGGAATTATGGGCAACCAAGAAGTTTTCGGGCAACTAAAAGAAAAGTGTAAAGAGATAGCAGAAAGGCATAGTGACGTAGTTGGCTTCATAGGGTTCTCTAACTCGCCATCTTGTGGTCTATCTACAGGTGTAAAGGGCAGAGGATCGACAATAAAAGCACCTATGCATCAGAGTCTTGACTGTCCCACTACCGAAGCAAGCTCAATGAGAACAGAAGCAAACAGAAGTAGGTTTTTGGAACGAATCAAAAAATATATATAATATGATATGGTTCTTCCTGGAATATCCAATAATAAGCGGATTGATTTACTCCGTTGTGTTAGGATTACCATCAGGACTAGCAATCGTATGGAGCTTGAGAGATTTTGAAAAGCCACCCGAAAAAGATAAAACTGGGTGGGACGATGAATGGGATTTATAATGAAGACTGGTGATTTAGTACAAAGCAACATCTTTGAGAAAACTGGTTCCGGTACTTACGGGCTAGTAACGGGACCCTATGAAAAGATACCTGGGTATTGGAGTGTTCAATGGGCTGCGGATGACTGGGAGCTTACCCACGGTATTGTGGGAATATATGAAATTAGTGAAAAAGATTTAGTGGTGGTATCAGAGGCGTGAGAGCAGGTGATCTAGTAAGATTCAGACAATGTACTTTCCATGGTACACCCAAAGTCTATTCAGAATGGAAGATTGGATTATTGCTAGAATATGAGTCTTGGTATAAAATAGCTAAAATAAGTTATAACGGTGAGATTGTTTCAGTACATGGCAGTGACGCCGAGATTCACCAACAAGCCAAAAGAAAACGCAAGAACTAATTATACCTATAGAGGAGGTTCTATAGATATGCAAGAAAGAATCGACAAAGCACTTGGGAAATGGGCGTCACGCAAACTTATTGTTTGGGGCACATCCACAGTTTTTTTGGCTATGGGTTCATTGACAAGTAGTGATTGGGTTGCTGTATCTTTAGCCTATATCGGACTACAGGGTGCTGCTGATATTGCAGCGACTTGGAAACACGGCAAATGAATTGGTTATGGTTAAAGATAAAGCAAGGAGCCTGGAAGGTTATCTTTGCCGTTATAATGGTTGTGGGGATGGTCTTTTTTTTATATAATATAATCCGACCAACTAAAGACAAGACTCGCCTTTTAGAGGGCGTGCAGACAAAAGTTATAACAGCTATAAAAGAAAATGAAATTCGTGCTACACTAGAAAAAGATAAAATTGGAGCCATCAAGAAAATCTACGATCGTAAAATCAAGGACACAAAAAAGATTGAAGATCGTGAGGAAAGATTGAAAGCTTTGATCAGACTACACGAAGAACTAGATTTATAAGGAGACTAGTAAAATGGTAGACATCCCTACATTAGAGATTGAGGATTACGATCCTGACCTAAACGAAGAACCTGAGTCCGTTGAGGACAAGTCAGGTGGTGCCTTGACTTATGCTATTGTTGGCGCAGGTCAAGGTGGCGGTCGTATGGCTAAGGCTTTTTATGATATGGGTTATACAAAGACTATCGCAGTCAATACAGCCCGCTCAGATCTTAATGGTCTAGACATCCCAGAGGAACAAAAGTTCTTGGTTGATGAGCATGGCGAGCAAGGTGCAGGTAAGGATCAGGCTAAGGCAGAGGCTGCTATTGAGCGCAAGGAACAAGAAGTATTCAATAAGTTCCGTGAAGTGTTTGGTCCCAATGTTGACCGCATTATGATTTGTCTTGGTGTGTCAGGCGGTTCTGGCGGCGGTACCGTCAACACCCTTATTAAGGTAGCCAAGAAGTACTTCACATATATCGGCGTTGAGAACGTTGACGAACGTGTTGGGGTCATCGCTTCCCTTCCAACTGCTGGCGAATCAGCTTCTCCAACTGTAGCTAAGAACGCTCACACCCGCATCACCCAACTTTGCGGTCTCGCAGAAAAAGGAAAGATTGCTCCCCTTATTATGGTGGACAACGAGAAGATTAAAAAGCTTTACCCCAAACTCACAGTCAAGAAGTTCTGGACGACCATCAACAACACAGTCGCTGGTCTGTTCCATGTCTTCAACGTCCTAGCAAACCAAGACTCAGAATACACAACCTTTGATGCTACAGATTACGACAGTATTATGAAGCAACCAGGCTGTATGATTATGGGCGTTACTAGCGTCAAGGATGTCGAGAGTGAGACTGCTATCTCTAACGCCCTTAAAAAGAATCTAGAAAAGACTCTTCTTGCTGAAGGTTTCGACTTGACAACTGCTACAGGCGCTGCTTGTATTGTTGTAGGCGGTGAAGAGATCTTTGAAGAGACTGTTGGCCTTATGGACAGTATCGAGTTTGGCTTTGATACTTTGGCTGCTCTAACTGGCGGCGCTATCATTCACCGTGGCATCTACGAAGATGACAAGCGGGATAAACTTGTGACCTATACATTGGTCAGTGGGCTTAAACGCCCAGCCAAGCGTATCGAGGGTCTTAAGAAGTTTTTAAAGAAGTAATATGAGAATACTGGTTACAACAATATTATTGTTTTCCCTGAATGCTGCTGCGGGCGAGGTCACTGAATTCAAACCTCGCCCAGCGGCAGTTGAGGAAGGTACCGATACTTATGTCGGCATTCTGTTGAGCGAAGAAGACTTCCGTAAACTCCTGCAAGACAAGATCGACACCAATGCAAAAGTTGCAGAGTGCGATGTGGATACAAAGGTTTGCACTCGTCTTCAGGAGACGTACCTTTTGTCCATCAAAAATCTCGAAGAGACCATCAAACGGGATAACACCTGGTTTAGAAGAAACAAAGGAACTTTAGGGCTCCTATCTGGGCTTGTAATTGGCGTAGGAACGTCTATAGCAATCGTCAAGGCAGTCTATCAAGGACAGTAAATATGAAGAAAGATCCTAACTACATCGCTGCGGTCGAGAAAGCCATCACAGAAAAATACGGTAAAAACACCGTACAGGACTTCCGCAATGAATGGGAAGAGGAAAAAGAGAAAGAGTACCTAAAGCAACTCAAAGACAGATCCTCATCGACGGGAACAAAAAACAAAAAGTACATTACTGTAGAAGATGGCTCTGTACAGATAAAAAGACCAAACAAAGAGAAGGCAGCAGATAGAACCTGTCCAGTATGCAAAACATATTCATTTTCACAGAAGGACGACCTATATATGAATAGGTTTGAATGCTGTTATAAATGTTACGTTGACTTCGTTGAAGAACGAACAGATCGATGGAACGAGGGTTGGAGACCCACTGGCGAGCATTTACAAACTTATTTAAGGAGAAGAAAATAATGGCAACAGTCTTAGACATAATCAAAGGTTTAAATCAGGCAGCAGCAAATGCTTATGACGGAGCAGACCTTTCTGAAGATATTGGATTAAACAGGGAAGAGGGTGATCCCATCCTCGATAGTCGTGTAATGGACGGATTCTCTGTTCGCTTCGCCGCTGATAAAATGATTGTATCTTATCAGAGTGAGGTATCTCTCAAGGAGGTTCACCCTAGAGCCCAGTTTGAAAACGAAGTAGAGAGAAAGTTTGTTGACATTGTAAAGTTCCTTAAGAAAGAATATAAGAATATAACAAAAGATTCTGTAACTCTTACAGAGGTCGCCCCTTGTGATATGATAGTTCAGAGCACTTCTAGAGTTCGTTCTTGGGTACAAGCATCCAAGCAATACAGCATCGGTCAGATGGGTGATGTTGTTGCTGTTCGCCGTACTTCTGGTCAATCTGACGACCGACCACATGAACAAAAGTTTCGTGACTTTCTTGACCTAGCTTCTGATAAGCGCCCATCTAACGATACCTCCACCAAGAATCCTGAAACGCCGGAGGCATAATGCCATCGAGCAAAAAGGAGATAATGGCGGAGATCGTTCGCTGCGGCAAAGATCCGGTCTACTTTTGTAATCAGCACGCAAAGATCTCTCACCCCCTCCGGGGTTTAATCCCCTTTGACATGTATGAGTTTCAGGAAGAAGCTCTAAGAGATTTTAAAGAACATCGGTTCAGTGTCATCCTCAAGGCTCGCCAGCTAGGTATTTCTACCAGTGTGGCGGCTTATGTTTGTTGGATGATGCTATTTCATCGTGATAAAAACGTTCTTATTGTAGCGACAAAACTACAAACAGCGACAAACTTAGTCAAGAAAATAAAAGCGATACATAAGAACTTGCCAAGCTGGCTAAAGATCGCAAACATCAATATCGACAACAGAACCTCATTTGAACTGACTAACGGCTCTCAAGTCAAGGCTTCTTCAACTTCTGGTGACGCCGGTCGTTCGGAAGCCCTATCTTTACTGGTTGTTGATGAGGCAGCGTTTGTTGATGGTATGGAAGAGTTATGGGCTGGTCTTTATCCTACTCTATCAACTGGTGGTCGTTGTATCGCCTTATCAACTCCTAATGGCGTTGGTAACTGGTTCCACAAGACTTACACAGAGGCAGAGGAAGAGAAAAACGACTTTCACACAATCAAGCTTCCTTGGGACGTCCACCCCGAGAGGGACCAAGAATGGTTCGAAAAAGAGACAAGGAATATGTCTCGAAGAGAGATCGCACAGGAGCTTGAGTGTAACTTCAATGCTTCAGGCGAAACTGTAATCCACGGGGACGATTTAAAAGTAATACTTGAGAATGTAGGGGAGCCTAATAGAAGGACAGGGTTTGACAGGAACTACTGGATATGGAAAGAACCGCACCCTGGGCATCAATACATAGTAGTAGCTGATGTCGCCAGGGGAGACGGATCAGATTTCAGTGTAGCACATGTGTTCGATACTCAGAGTATGGAGCAGGTTGCCGAGTACCAAGGGAAGGTGACACCAGATATGTTTGCCCCACTATTATATTCTATAGCGGGTGAATACAATGATGCATTACTTATTATTGAAAATAACTCCCTGGGAATAGGGGTTCTTAGCCGCCTTCAAGATCTTGACTATAAAAATTTATATTATAGTGTAAAATCTACTCACGAATATGTTGATGAAGTGACCGCAGAAGCGGTAGGTGGAGTTCCAGGATTTACTATGTCTATGAAAACTCGACCACTTGTTATTGCGAAGTTTGAGGAATTCATTAGAAATAAACTAATTAACATTAATTCCATGCGCCTTGCGAATGAAATAAAAACATTTGTATGGCACAATGGAAGACCACAAGCAATGAGAAGCTATAACGATGATCTTGTGATAGCTGCATGTATTGGTTGCTGGGTTAGAGGAACAGCACTAACCGCAAATAAGCGGGAGGAGACCTATAAAAAAGCCTTACTAAGTGGTATATCTAAAAGCAATAAAGTTCTAAACACAAGGATAGAAGGTCAGCACGGATTCAAAGCGCAGCCTACTACATTCACAGGGACAGACGGAAAGACACACGACTTAGGTTGGATAATAAAGGGATAAAAAATGGCAGACGATTACAATACAAAAGACGACGCAAATAACCCACGCAATAAACAGTCTCCTCTATTTAAGAGGCTCACTAGGCTTTTCAGTGGTCCGATCGTAAACTACGATAGACCTGCGTTTACAAGATCTACTAGAAAAGATATTACGAAATATACTTTTACTGCCGGCACTGGTCGGGAGTTTAAGAAAAAAGAATATCATAATCCATTTGGCAATCTTAGTAACCAAGTTCTACATGCAAGAAGTAAGCAGATCCGCTACACTGACTTCGACCAAATGGAGTATATGCCTGAGATCGCTTCTACTTTAGATATTTATGCAGACGAGATAACAACATCAACGGCTCTTAACCCAATCGTTTCGATTGAATGTGCAAACCGTGAGATCAAAGATATTGTCAATACTTTATTATACACTGTCTTGAATATCGAGGCTAACCTTTTTGGTTGGGCAAGAGGTATGTGCAAGTATGGTGACTATTATCTCTACATGGATATCGACGACTCAATGGGTATCACAAATGTGATCCCTCTACCAGTTCGAGAGATCGAAAGAATAGAGGGTGCCGACCCAACAAACCCAAACTACATCCAATACTTCTGGACTGGCGCAGAGGGGAATAAGGGTGTAACCTTTGAAAACTGGCAAGTATGTCATTTCAGGGTCATAGGTAGTGACAAGTATGTACCAAACGGAACATCGGTACTAGAACCTTCTCGACGCATCTGGAGGCAGCTAACTCTACTCGAAGACGCTATGATGGCTTATCGTATTGTCCGCTCCCCTGAACGACGAGTCTTTTACATTGACGTTGGTAATATCTCCCCTGAGGATGTTGAAGGTTACATCGAACAAGTAAAAACACAGATGAAGCGCAACCAGATTGTTGATGAAGACAGCGGTCGTGTTGATTTGCGATACAATGCAATGAGTGTTGATGAGGATTACTACATCCCCATCCGTGGTGCGGCAAGCAACACAAGAATCGAAACCTTGGCTGGCGGACAGTTCACGGGAGATATCGATGATGTGAACTACTTGAGAGATAAACTCTTCTCAGCATTGAAGATCCCAAAAGCTTACTTGGCTCAATCTGACGCAATAGAAGATAAGACAACTCTATCACAAAAAGATATTCGCTTTGCTAGAACTATTCAAAGACTTCAGAGAACTGTCGTTGCTGAAATAGAAAAGATGGCTATTATCCATCTGTACACACTTGGGTATAGAGATGCGGATCTAACATCCTTTAAGATCACTCTAAACAATCCATCTAAGATTGCTGAGCTACAAGAACTCGAACATCTTCGTACCAAGTTTGATATCGCTGGAGCAGCAACCGATGGGTTCTTCTCGAAGCATTGGGTATATAAGAACATCTTTAAGTTAGATAATGAAGAAATAGATAGAATCCAAATAGAAATGTATGGAGATGCTCAGTTTGGCGCTGCTGTTGAAGAGGCTGGAACAATCCCTGAGACCGAAGGTGGCGCTGGCGGCGATGACCTTGGCTTAGATCTTGGTGGCGAAGGTGAGACAGACACACCAGAAGAACCAGCAGATGAAGGACCATTGTTGGCAGAACCAGAGCCAGGTCAGCGTGATGATGTACAAGGTCCACATCAACGTGGTCGGTACGCACCTGGTGCCAGAAAAAGAGCAGACCTTGCTTCTGGTGGCGGACAAAATGTAGCGTCCGTTGGGAATAAAAGAGCACTATATAGAGGAGACAATATCTCTAATCTTGCCCGCTCAATCAATTCTCTAGGAAAAGGAATAGTTAGAACTAGAGAATCGGTTGACAAAGAAGAACAAATATTGTTTAACAACCAGCTAGAGATCGATAGACTAATAGAACAACTAGGGACAAAAGATGAAGGTCAAGCATAATAAAAAAAGAAACACAGCGTTTTTATTTGAAGCTCTCGTCAGAGAAGTGACAAAATCTGTTGTCAAAAGAGATAAGCTAAGAACAAAAATCGCAAAGAGCATTCTAGCAGAGCACTTCTCCAAGGGCAAGCCTTTGAGTAGAGAAGTTGAGTGTTATGAGTCTATTGTCGCAGAACAGGGTATTGATAAAGATACTGCCGAGAAGATTTTGGCTATAGCTAAAGATTCATACAATGAACTAGACTCACAAGAGATCTTCCAAGAGCAGTCGAAAGTTATCAAAAAGATTAACACCCACCTTGACCGTGGCGTTTATAATAACTTTGTTCCAAACTATAGGTCATTTGCTACTATCGCTCAAGTTTTTGGCAATAAGGGAGGTATCAAAAGCCGTGTCCTTATGGAACAAGCAGTTGTTGAAGAGATGACAACTTCTAAAAATGAAAAAGAAGAGATGAAGCCTGTTGACTCTTTGGTCGTAAAGAGCTTCTCTGAAAGATTCAATGATCAATATGCTGGTCTTTTAAAAGAACAAAAAGATTTCTTAGGAAAATATATCATATCCTTCGGAACTAACGAAGTTGACTTCCGCCTTCATGCCGGGAAAGAATTAAAAAGAATCAAAGAAGAGGTTGAGAAATCTCTAGAACTAGATGAAGTAAACCAAGATGAAGAGATGATAAACACAACCAACCAAGTCTTGGAACAGATAGAGTCAATAAATGTCTCAAACCTCCAGAAGGAAGACATTCTCAAAATCTTGAAGTTACAAAAGCTAGTCAGCGAGTATCAGTCTGATGACAATTAAGATAAAGCTAAACATCCCAGAAAAGCCAGTACAGGCTCGGATACCGCTCAAGATAACGAAAACTCTTGATGGCAATCTTATCATAGATGACCATGAGTATATGGATATTGTAATCAATCCCAGTGAGGGTAAGGTTGTTTCAATGCCTAAGCCATATGCTGAAAAAGATGTATATGAATATCAAAGAGAGCTTATGTACCATTTGTTCAAGGGTGGTGTGACCGAGGCTGCTAACCCTAAGGCTGGGGTCTTGTTTGGTATGATGGAAACTCCTTATGTAGTCGATAACACCATCGGCGTAAACTCTCTCCAGGCAGTTTTGTATTTGATTAGCGAATACGTCAAGAAGAGTGTTAGTGACGATGAGTTCGCCAAGGAGTACGACAAGAACGTTGAAGATAGATTCGTTGATCCACCAGACTCTGAAACAACTGAGCCTGGAGAGATTCCACCACACGAAGATAATCCAGAGGCATATCAAATCGGTGATCCGACATATAGCTTTGCTGGTTATGGTTACCTCTACTAGAAAAGAGATAAATTGCAACTAATATATTTTATATTGTGCTCTTATGGCTTGACACAGATTTTAGTTTATTCAAAAATCCTTGCACCAATCCGCCCAACCCACTACTTCTTTGGCTGTCCAATGTGTATGGGTTTCTGGGTTGGTGTCGCTCTAATGAGTCTAAACCCATTTACAGAACTATTTACCTATGGTGTAAGCATAACTAATGCGGTGCTCCTAGGTAGCCTATCATCTGGAACATCTTATGCATTATGTTCGCTTATCTCAGATGGAGGTTTCCAATATGAAAATCGAAACAGAAGGAGCTTGGACAAGAAAATGGATGCTAAGACCAGTAACCAATTGTTGCAGGGGTAGTAGTATCGTGCGGGTAGCGCCCGCAGTCCTAAGGAGAAAAAAATGATTAAGAGACAAGTCTTACAAGAGTTTATGAACCTAGATTATTCCGGTAGTCTTCTCACAGAAGAAGAGCGCCAAGGGAATAAGGATGGCACTCATCTTATCGTTGCTGGCAAGATTCAGTGCGCTGGCGAGCCAAACGGTAACATGAGAATATACCCAGAAGGTGTACTTCGAAGGGAGATGCAAAACTACGAGAAGCTTGTCCGTGAAAAGCGTGCTTTCGGCGAGCTAGATCACCCAGAAAACCCAGTAGTAACTTTAGCAAACGTTAGTCACTTGATGACTGATATCTGGTGGGATGGCAATGACGTAATGGGTAAGCTTAAAATCCTCGACACTCCTTGTGGTATGATCGCAAAGCAGATTGTTGCTGGCGACGGCTGCTTGGGAATCTCAAGTCGTGGCACTGGGTCCACACATCAGAAAGATGGCTACACCATTGTAGAGGATGACTTCCAGTTGTTGTGCTTTGACCTTGTATCCGAGCCAAGTACTAGCGGAGCCTATCTTATGGCTGAGAGCAGAATACGTGCTCAGCTTACTAAAGCAGATCGAATCAATCGTGCTCTGAACGATATTTTACGGTAACAAAAAAAGAAGAGGTTATAATGAAGAAATCAGAACTTAAATCACTAATCAAAGAATGTATAAAAGAGGTTATCTTTGAGGAAGGTGTTCTAACCAATATTGTGACTGAAGTCGCAACAGGGATGAGAGTATCATCTACGGCTGGCATTGTCAACGAATCGCCAATGTCCCAGGTTACTTCACAATCAAACGCCCAAATGAAAGAGTTAGCTAGAATAAGCAATGAAGCCTCTAAGATGCTTGACAGTAATAGGGGCGAAGTAATGAAGGCTATTGGCAAGAGTGCTTATACTGACTTGAATGAAAAGTTTTCTGACCAAGGGTTTTTCTCTGGGACAAAGCCATTGCAAGAATCACAAGGAAAAGGCGGCGCATTGTCTGGACTACCACCAGGTGATGCCGGATTAGATATTACAAATATCCCAGGATTTCAAAACTGGGGCTTAGTTTCAAATAAAATAGAAAGCAAGAAATAATGAGAAAAAATAATAAGTTCAATAACAGAAGGCAAAGACCACTCGAACCCTGTGTTACAGTTCACGCAGAAGAGTGTAATGGAGATCCTGAAAAGATGGTTCGCCGATTTACTAAGAAGGTTAAGCGTGAGGGTATCATTGAAGAATGTCGTGATAGAAGGCATTTCAAGGCACCAAGCGAAACAAACCGGGAAAGAAAAGAGGCAAAGAAAAGAATCATAACTCAGGTGAATAGAAGAAGAAATGAACTACTTACACCTAGAGACAGGTACAGAAGGAAAAAACGATAATGGCTACATCACCAGATCAAAGCGCACACTTTCAAGGTTTTTACAATAGAAGTCCAGGGATTTCAAGTGTAGGGTCTTATCAGGCTGCTGGCACACCTTTTCTAACGGGAAGTGTAGTTGCCAACGGTGCAGAGGTTCAAGTTGATTTTCCAAATGTGACAAAATCTATTACAGTCATCAATAAAGATGCCTCGGGCAATGACGCTATCAGGGTTCATTTTGCTCCTCAGGCTGATGCTTGTGATCCCGCTAAGCTACATTTCATCACACTTGATGCTAAAAACTCATCAGTAACAATGAATGTAAAGGCAAAGTCTATTTGGATTTCAAATGACTCAGGTGCTTCAAGTGACTTTCAATTGTTTGCAGAGTTAACAGGGATTGATGAAGGCGCTATGTGGACCTTGACCGGCGCTGGCATTGACGCATAATAGGAGGGTGTAAGAATGGGATTCGGAAGCGGCGGCGGATACAGACCATCTCCAAATAGCATCTCAGGTGATGCTACAATTGATGGGCAACTTGAAGTAACAAGTACAACAGATCCTCAGATAAAGATAAATTATGATGGGTCCAATAGTGCTGATATAAGTATTAGTAGTGGTGGCGATATGACTATCGCACCTACTCGTGACTTAATTCTTGACCCTGCCGGCGGTGATGTTTTCTTTGAAAGAGCAGGGAACAGACTAAGAGTTGAAATGTCAACCGGAACCTGCTTTTTGCAAAACGAAGTTAATAACGGAAATATTGGATTTAAAATAAATACTGAAAATGGGTCTATTGTTGAGTTGGCTCGTTTTGAAGCTGCTGGCGACGGTTCGCTTTTAATGGATACTTCTGTACCAATCCAGTTCAGAGACACGACAACAGATATTAGCTCTCCTTCTGCCGGAGTCCTTCAGATAACCGCACCAGCACTAGCTGTAAGCAATGATATAGTTCTGACGGCCCCTACTGTCCCAGGCGCTGCCGGTGATCCTGGTGCCCCTGGGCAAATCGCTTGGGAGAATGATGGCGGCACTGGATACTTGTATATCTGCATTGCTGCAAATACTTGGCAAAGAGTGGCACTCGCCACCTTCTAGTAGAAAATTAGTCTTTTAGATTTATAAATAACTATTTATTCTTGATGTATTTTCATCAGACAAGGGGATATATTTATGTCTAATATGCTAGAACAAGCAATCATCGATGCCCAAACACTACGTGAGGCTGCGATCAAGAACGCTGAAACAGCAGTGGTAGAGAAGTATTCTGACGAGGTCCGAGAGGCTGTCAGCAGTCTTTTAGAACAAGACGATCTTGATCTTGGGCTAGGACTAGACGAAGAACCTACTGCAACTGACACACCTGCGGAACTATCACCAGAGACAGAAGAAACCGTAGACCAAGCCCCTGCTGCCCATCTTTCAGAAGACGAGACCGTCGTCATTGACTTGAACGACATCGGCGCTACCTTGAGCCAAGAACTAGCTTCTGGCGAAGCTCAGCCCGACGATGGCGTTGAACGTGAAGAAATGTTCGACACTCTAAAGATCGACGACGAAGAAGAAACCGGGACTGATCTAGAGCAAGAAGCTCCTGCAAATCGTTCTGATGAAGAAATTGAGCTTGATGAAAGCGTATTAGTAGACCTCTTTAAAGAGATCCTAGCAGTTGACGTACCACAAGGTGACATCAACATGGCTCTCGAAGAGGAGCCCGAAGCCGACCTAACACAAGATGAGCTTCAGGAAACTCCCCCAACCGACGGCATGGATAAAAAAGATGTAGAAGAACTACACGCCAAGTTGGAACAAGAGAACGACGAACTAAAAGAACAAGTAGCTAAGTTGACAGAAACATTAAACGTAGCTAAACAAACATTTGAAAAATTAAACTTGCATAATGCAAGATTATTGTATGCGAACCGTGTACTATCTGACTCCTCCCTGAATGAGCAGCAAAAGAACAAAATTGCTGAGATGGTTGATAAGGCACAAACAGTAGAAGAAGCGAAGTTGGTATTTGAAACCCTTCAAAAGACAATGGCGACAACCAAGAGGGTTGCTCCACAATCATTGTCTGAAGCAGTATCTAAATCCTCCTCAATTATTCTTGGCGGGAATCGTAGAGATGAACGCACTACTGAAGATAACCCAACAAAAAATCGTTGGGCTACTCTCGCAGGTCTTAACAAATAAACTGATAAATCATTTAAGGAGATATTAAAAAATGTCAGTATTAGAAACACTCACAGAAGGCATCAAGGCTCGTTCCTTGTCCAATGAGGGTGAAGCACTTCTAGGGAAGTGGGAAAAAACTGGTCTTCTTGAAGGTCTAGGCGATGTTACACGTAGTAACATGGCTCGTCTTCTAGAAAACCAAGCAGCCCAACTCCTCAAAGAATCCAGCACAATGGCTGCTGGTGACGTCGAAGGCTTCTCCGCAGTTGCATTCCCAATCGTCCGCCGTGTATTCGGTAACCTTTTGGCACAGGATCTTGTATCCGTTCAACCAATGAGCCTACCTTCAGGTCTCATTTTCTTCCTAGACTTCACCTATGAAGCAATTAGCGCCCCTGCTCTTGGTGGCGCTGTAGACGGCGAATCACTATATGGTGGTAACGTAGTCGCTAGCCAGTTGACTGGTGGTGTTGACTTGGGCAGCGCAACTACTGCTGCTTCTGCCCCAGAAAAGAGCTTCTATGCTCTAAATCAAGGCTTTGCTCAGGCATCTGCCTCTGTTGATATCAATGCTAGATTCGACGCTCTTGCAGCACCTCTCGACGCTGCTCTAACAATGGTCAACATTTTAGCTTTGACACCCGCACAAAAAGCCGACGTCTTGAACACTCGCCTCAAGAACGATCCAGACATCATTGCTGCTCTTCAAGATGGCGCTACAGCAACTGTTCGTTTTTACGAGCTACCTGCTGCCGACATTACTGCGGGTATGCCAGGGTTCGATTTCGACAATATGGTCGCTTTTGATATCGACAACACCCCTGCTAGTGGTCGTGGCGTCCGTCGCTTGACTTACTTGGATGCCAATGGCAAGATGCAAGTAACAATCTTCAGACCTGACGGTGCTGCTGTCCTAGCTGGTAATGCCAGCGCTGTTTACCCAGTAAGAGACACCTTTGCTGATGCAAGTGCTTTGGGTGGCGTAAAGGGCGACAACGCAGCCCCAGGTTGGCCTCTAGAGGCTCAGGACGAGCTTAACGAGATCGACATCAAGGTTGACTCCGTTGCTGTAACAGCTATCACCAAAAAGCTCAAAGCTAAGTGGTCTCCAGAACTAGCTCAAGACTTGAATGCTTACCACAACCTCGACGCTGAAGTTGAGTTGACAAGCATTCTTTCTGAGCAAATCGCTCTTGAGATCGATCGTGAGATCCTCAACGATCTCGTACAAGGTGCAACAGCCGGTACTCTTTACTGGTCTCGTAGCCCAGGCAAGTTCGTAGATCGTGAAAGCGGTCTTCTTGCTACAGGCACAAACTATCCTGACTTCACAGGCACAGTTTCCGAATGGTATGAAACTCTACTTGAGACAGTCAATGATGTAAGTGCTCGTATTCACCGTAAGACACTTCGTGGCGGCGCTAACTTTGTAGTTTGCTCCCCAGAAGTAGCTTCCATTCTTGAGTTCACCAGCGGCTTCCGTGCTTCTACAGCAGTAGACAGCGACACAGCCGGCTCCTGGGGTGCTCATAATGTTGGTTCCATTAGTCGCAAGATGGACATTCATGTAGATCCATACTTCCCACGAGCAGTAATTCTCGTAGGTCGTCGTGGCAGCAGCTTCCTAGAAAGCGGCTACGTTTATGCTCCTTATGTGCCACTACAGGTCACACCCACCATCTTCGGTATCGAGGACTTCGTACCTCGCAAGGGCGTTATGACACGCTATGCCAAGAAGATGGTACGTCCTGACATGTACGGTTTGGTCATCTGCAAGGATCTTGTAAGAGACGTTGCTGATTCCTAATCAGGCAAATAAATAGTATTCTTCTGAATATTATTTGAGATTACCTCGTCCTTGTGACGGGGTTTTCTTTTTTAAGATAAACCTTTGTGGAACTCAAAAACTATTTATACAATATATGAGGGTCAAAAATGCCAACTAACTTACAGCCATTGAGCACCACGAGCGCAGTCGTCTTACCATCCGCAGGTACCCCAGGCGATGTTCAAGCGGCTCTAGCTTATAACATTTACACAACAAACGCATTCTACAGTGGTGCCGCTGATCAGGTCGCATACACTTATAATAAGCTCGGCGGGAATGTCCTAGATCTAGAGATCACCCCAGCAAATGTTTATAATGCCTATGAAGAGTCTTGCTTGGAATATTCTTATCTAATAAACACTCATCAATCCAAAAATGTCCTCTCCTCTCTCTTGGGGAACGATACAGGATCTTTTGACCAGGATGGTGAATTCTCTGAATATGTTCATGGCACAGATTCAAATCCAAACTTAAAGTACCCAAGATTCCAATTGGGGTACATTAGAAATATTGGCGATAGTGTTGGGACTTTGGCAGGTGTGGGTGGAAACCATACAGTTTATTCCGCATCTTTCACTACTGCGGATGATGTTCAAGATTATGATCTGCAAAAGATTATCTATTCTGCTTCACTGGAAGCTACTTCTCCTTTCCACGGTAAGATTGGCAAAAAAGCATTGACAATACAGAAAGTTTACTATAAGACACCTGCTGCTATGTGGAACTTTTATGGTGGCTATGCTATTGGCGCTGTAGGCAACTTATCAACATACGGGATGTATGCCGACGATAGTTCTTTTCAGTTGGTGCCTTCTTGGCAAAATGTCCTTCAAGCTTATGCTTTTGAGCAGGACCTTCATGTAAGAGCTTCTCATCACTCATTCCGTATAAATAATAATAAGCTAAGAATATATCCTTCCCCCAGGGCTAAATCAGAATTCTGGGTAGAATTTAGGGCGGCAGAGGATGCTTTCACTGAAGAATCAGACCGCAAGTATGGTGCAGATGGAGTTAATAATATGAACTCATTGCCATTTCCCAATGTTCCTTACCAGAACATTAATAGTATTGGTAAGCAATGGTGCCGACGCTTTGCCCTATCTCTAGCCAAGGAGACCCTTGGTCAAGTAAGATCTAAACTTGCTTCGATACCAATCCCTAATAATGAGATTACGCTAAACGGTCCAGCACTCGTATCCGAGGCAAAAGAAGAACAAGCAAATCTAAGAACAGAACTCAAGGAGACATTGGACCAAATGGTGTATGCTGCACTTGCTGAACAAGACCAGAGGTTACAGAATAGCGCAGCAGATATTGTCCAGAAGATTCCAACTGGCATATACGTAGGGTAAGATAAATGCCTCAAAACAGATGGACTCAACCTACTCAGCCACCACCACCGCTTTTTGTAGGGAAAGCAGAAAGAAACTTTGTAAAGCAACTCAATGACGAGGTCATCGAGCGTGTTATTGGTCAACAGTTACTTTACTTTCCTATAGACAATAACAGAACAAAATACCACCCAGTTTATGGGGAAGCAATAGATAAAACATTCTTACCACCAGTAAGAGCTTATTCATTAGTAGAGTACGTCGGACCAAACGGAGTACAGGAAGAGTATGGCTTTGATAACATATACAGTATCAATGTACACTTCCACAAGAGAAGACTAACAGAAGATCAGGACTTGTTTGTACGCCTAGGCGACTTTGTTCAATATGATCAGATGTTCTTTGAGATTGTAGATACACTTGAGCCAAGATATCTCTTTGGTCAGGATAGTGACTTTGCTGATGGCACTTCCCTAGAGGTGACTGCTGTATGTCGTCAAGCCCGAAGTGGTCTATTCAACCCTGCCGGAAGTCTCGGCGGTCACAACAAGAGAATGTAGGATTTTATAAATGCCAAAGAAGACAAAGCTAGATCAAGATTTGAAAGCAGACTACAGTTTGAAGCCCTCAACATTAGAGGACATCGACGCTGCCATTTATGAGTTCGTAAACGACTCTCTAAATGTATTTTGCGATACAAATGAAGGCTTCGAGAAAGTACCTGTTATCTTTGCTGGTGCCGAAAGGGCATACCAAATAAAAAATCAACAAGAACTAAGAAAGAATGGTAGATCCTTAGAGTACCCTATCATTTCTATTATTAGGACTTCGCTAACCAAGAACCCAGAGAATAAAGGAAGGTACGGTGTGTATATCCCGCCATACTTTGACTTCTATAAGAAAGGTGGTGCTGTACCAATCGCTAGACAAGTCCAGCAGGGCAAGTCAAGAGAGCGTGCGAATGCAACTGCTGTCAGGAAATATGGTCAGAGCACCTTTCCATTCGATAATGAGAAAGTTGTTTATGAGACCTTGTTCATACCAAACCCAACATTTGTTGAGCTTGTGTATCAAGTAAAGATGATCTCCAACTATCAGCAACAGATGAACCAGATGTTGGCTCCCTTTTTATCTGAGTTCTCAACTCCTGCTGTGTTCAACATAACTTACGAAGGAAACACCTATGAGGCTTTTGTCGATCCTGATTTTGCCAATGAAAGTAATAACGCCGCACTTGGAACGGATGAGAGAGTATTCAAATCAACCGTAACCATCAAGGTGTTGGGGCACATAATCGGCGCTGACAAGAACCAAGAAACCCCATCTGTTGCTGTAATAGAATCTGCTGCCGAAGTAACGATAGGCAGAGAGCGAACAGTTACGGGAGACAAGCCGGAATTCCAGGCACAAAGAAAAGATAAATATAGACGCTAACCATAATAAGATATTGGTGGGTGTTTGGATTTATCGGTTACTATTTATTATTAGCGTTTAGTATGTTTTATACTACAAAATAGCGATTTAAAAACACACCGAGGAGAAGGATTATCAATGGCTGACAACTCTTCAAGAAAGTTCAAATTTATATCCCCAGGGGTATTCATCAACGAGATCGATCAATCTCAACTGCCCGACACACCTGGCGCAGTTGGACCACTAGTTATCGGCAGATCCAGAAAAGGACCTGCTGATAAACCTGTTACTGTAGATTCCTTTTCTGACTTTGTTCAGACATTTGGTAACCCAGTTCCTGGTGCTCAGGGTGGCGATGTATGGCGTGAGGGCAACTTAACTGCTCCTACCTATGCTGCATATGCTGCCCAGGCATGGCTACAGAATGGTTCACCTTTGACATTTATTCGTGTCTTGGGTGATAACTCAACTAACGCTTCTGCTGGTGGTAAAGCTGGTTGGGAAGTTGGTGACTTTGCTACTAGCGGGACTGAAGCAGAAAAGAATGCTGCGGGCGGTGTCTACGCTCTTTGCGTATGGCCTTATAACGGCTCGGACGCTTCGCCAGGGGTCCTAACTGGATCAGTGGCTGCTCAGATTTACATGAACCATGGTCGTGTTTTGCTCAAGGGCAATACTGGTAAACCTGCATCTACTTTATTGACGTATGTACCCGATGTCTCGCCTATCGCTGACCTTGCTACCAAGCCTCTTGCTTTAACCTTGGGCACTCAAACCTATTCTGCTACTTTTGACGCTGCTGTCAATGTCGCAGATTCAACTAGTACCAAGATCGGTCTCGCTGATGCTGTACCAGGCACAGTTTCCACGGCAATTGCTAACAGCCTAAACGCAGCCGCTGCTGCGGGCTTTCCACTGGTTGCCGCCGTCGATGCGACCAACAATCTTGTTGTAAATGTCTTTGGAACCACTATTGGTACTGATGATAACACCAAAACATTTACAAGTACTGCAATCCCTGCCAAGCTTACCGCTCCTGCTTTTGCCGGCGGCGTCGCTGCCTCGACCGCACAAGACGGATCTACAATATACGAGATCAATAGTCTTGATGACATCACACTCGTGTTCACGGGTAGTGAAGGCGGTCAATTTTCGGAAGAAGTGACGGTAAGTCTTAATAGGGACCAAGAGAACTTTATTCGTAAAGCTTTGAATACTAACCCAACAATAACAAACAGTGCAATCACAGACGCTTCATCAAAAGCTTTCTACCAACGAGGTGTTTACTTCCTCGGTGAAACATTTGAAAACTCTCTAGTTGATAAGACTGCCTCTAACTCCATCGGTGTTTTAGACGGTGGCACTGCTTCTGCTACTAAGTTTTATGCTGCTATGTTGCCAATGGCTGTTCAGCAAGCTGCTGATCTCAATGCTACTAAGCAGCAGAGCAACTTCCGTGGCGCTGCTACAAGAGCTTCTACAGGTTGGTTTATTTCTCAGGATCTTAGTTCCAACAACTCTGGCTACCAAGCGAAGGCTCAACAGAAGCTTTTCCGCCTTGAAGCTCTAAGCGCTGGCGAGTCAACTCAACGGGAAATAAAAATATCTATTGCTAACATCAAGGCTCCAGAGGGCGACTATCAGGACTACGGTTCCTTCTCTGTGATCATTCGTGATCTACAGGACACAGATAACCGCCCATCAATCATCGAGCGTTACGACGGTGTAACACTAAACCCTGCCGCTGATAGCTATATTGCTAAGCGTATCGGTGACAAGTACATGGTCTATGATGAGAATGACAAGCGCCTTGTAGAGTACGGCGAGTTTGAAAACAAATCAAACTTTGTTCGTGTTGTCGTAAACGACACCGTCGCTGCTGGTAGCGGTGAACGCCGTTGGTTGCCTTTCGGCGTCTTCGGTCCTCTCCAGTATCGCAGTGTTGGTATTGTCAGTGGTTCAAGTGGTTTCTCCACAGACCTAGACACTCCTTTATCGGCTTCTCGTGGTGATATGCTTACAATGCTACTTGGTGGCTCTGATGCTAACTATGGAAACATTGGTCACCTAACAAATACAATCGACATTGTAGACGTTCCCACTTTCGGTGGTTACGGAACAAACGCATTTAGCGGCTCGATTGTGTTCCCATCTGTGCCACTACGTGGTCAGAGCAGTTGGGGTAAGCCAAGATCCCTTAATAACACCTATTGGGGTGCTTGGACAGGCAGATCTGGCGATGATACATTCTTCTCGCAGCAGATTGTTGACTCCTTAAGAGTTCGCTCTGCTGACGTAACATCTTTTGGCGAAGCTGCTAACCCATCTTCAACAGATTATGATATTGAGGGTGACACTCCAACAAGACAGACTTCCTCCGCACTAGCCATCTCTTGGGTATTCTCCCTGGATGATGTCCAGCAGCCAGCAAGCGGTGTTTTCACATACGCTAGCGGCTCTCGTAATGCTGGTACTGCTATCAGTGCTCAGGTTGGAAACTCTTACAAGGACGTCCTCAGCGGCTCGATCGACCGATTCACGACCACCTTACACGGCGGTTTTGACGGGTATGACATCACTGAGCGTGAACCTTTCGCAAATAGAAAGATCGGCTCAACAGAAGAAAGTTCTTATGAACTCTTCAGCTTGAGAAAAGCAATCAACATTGCGTCTGACAAAGACTTTGTTCAGATGAACGCTGTTGCTATCCCAGGTGTTTGGAAGAGTGTTGTGACTGATACCCTGCTTGACGTAATCGAAGAGCGTGGCGATGCCCTAGCTCTCGTAGACATTCAGTACGGTTACACACCAAGTACTGAAGACACAGGATCCGCTCAGACTAGAAACGCAGCCAATACGCCTGCTCAAGCAGCAGATGCATTGGCTGATCGTAGCATCAACAACAGCTACGGCGCTACATACTATCCTTGGGTTCGTATCCTGGACACAAACTCAAACCAGAACTTGTGGGTACCACCAACAGTTCCAGCCTTGGGTGTTCTTTCTTCTACTGATAGAATCAACGCTCCATGGTTTGCTCCTGCTGGGTTCACCCGAGGTGGATTGAGTGAAGGTGCTGCCGGTTTGCCAGTCTTAGATGTTTCTAGAAGACTCACATCAGATGATCGTGATAGACTCTACGAAAACAACATTAACCCAATCGCTAAGTTCCCTGCTGAAGGTATCGTAATCTTCGGTCAAAAGACACTACAGCAAACAGAATCTGCTCTCGACCGTATCAACGTTCGTCGCTTGATGATCTTCTTGAAGCGTGAGATTTCATTCATCGCTTCCCGC
>Ga0222718_10001607_pt1 | contig 21158 bp, 27 predicted proteins | sample C33_27DmetaG_FD_165045 | JGI IMG/M metagenome (GOLD analysis project Ga0222718, IMG submission 165045) | Estuarine water microbial communities from San Francisco Bay, California, United States - C33_27D | ecosystem: Environmental > Aquatic > Marine > Unclassified | place: USA: California...
GGGGTCCTAACAAAACACCTAAAATATCCATAAAAATCAACGTTTTACTATCGAATTTGACCCTATACGAATATCCGTATTCCGACTACCAAAAATTCCTTATTTCTAAGATTTTAGACCTTCGTAGTCGAGGTTGGAACGATCCCCAAATTAGTAAGTGGTTTAATGAAAATGGTTATATGTCAGTTACAGGTAAGAGACTAAAACCTAACAATGTCTGGGGTATTATAGACAAGTATAGGAAACACCAAGAGAAACTTAGTACCAAGTATCAAGAAGATATAACCAAGTATGAGATTGTTATAGAATAGTAGGTGGTGTTCTCAGGGTTTTATGGTTTCTATTAACTCACCATCTTTGTATATTTCAGTTTTGTATAACTGACCATTTTCCCAGTAATGAATATTTTCACCATCTCTTTTACCGTTTTTATAATTATTTTTCTTTTTTAACTGACCACTCTCATAATAGATTAAATATTCACCTTCTAATTTACCATCTTTGTAATTTCTTTTAAATCTTAACTGACCATTCTCATAATACTCTAAATATTCACCTTCCCTTTTACCGTCTTTGTAACTAACTTTAATTGTAATTATATTTTTATCTTTATAAGCATACCAAAGTATATTTCCAGTAAAAGGTACATCTGAATTTTTCTCATAATACAATCCATCTCTTTGTACCAAGTCATCCATAGAGACATCTTTACTCCAACTAACGGAAGTAAATAAAAGACAGGATATTATGAGTAAGTATTTCATAAGATTAGTATAGGTAATTTTCTATGAATGTTAAATGAAACTTTGTGAGGTTTTGGGGGTAGAATATAGACCATATTATATGATTAAATATAATGGTGGTTTAGATAGTGGACTCTAATTAGACCAGAACGTTCCAAATACTTTCATTTAAAAAAATATTCCCAAAAAAAATTCGGACAAATCTACGAACTACCTATGTCCTAAATTTAGGTCTGGTTACTTGGTATGTTAAGACATGATTATTGGTTTTCTTCAGTCCCAATAATCTAGAAAGGTAGGTTATATGATTAAATAAAATATGAGGGTGATTATGCATTGGAGAGTGCTTTTGAAAGTCTTGGAGAAGTTGCAATGGTAAAAATGATGGAGGATAGAAAAGTTATAGAAAGTATTGAGCAATTTACAAAATATATAGATGATAATAAGTTTGAAGAAGTATTTGGTGAGTTATATAGCGAGTAAAATTTTATCACCTTCCATAATTTAAGTAATGAATAATGCTATTAATTATTATACTTTAATGCTTTATGAAGTGCGTTACGGTACCTTTCAAAATCTTCTACTTGAGGAAGATGGCCTAGACCTTCAAGCTCTATAACATTAATTTTAGAATTACGTTTTTTAACTTGTTTACCTAAATTATCATATCTTCCAAGCTCATATTCAATACCTGTTTTTTTCCAGTTGCGTCCAGGGCCAGTTCTGTCTCGCGTACCAATAATTAAAGTAACAGGCATTTTAAAATTTTTAAACTCTTCTATAACTGGTCCTGTAAAAATCATATTATAGGCTAGTGCACTAACTTTTGCTAATGTAGGCCAGTCACTGCCGTTTACCCATCCAATTAAGGGTATAGCTAAGGCCTCATATTTTGTATTCCAAGAGCCATCATAATAATATTTTTTTTGATAATTTATTATGCTTTTATATTTTAGCTTTAATTCTTTTTCATAGAAAAAACTAACATCTTTATATTCTACAAAGTTTAAATAGTTCTCTAAGCCAATTGGGTTAACTAAAATAATACGCTTAGTTATATCTGGAAAAAGAAGTGCAAAACGAGATGCAAGCATACCACCCATAGAATGAGCTATTAATTGTGTTGATTTAATATCTAAATGTTTTAATAAATTTTTAGTATTATTAGATAAAGCTTCAAATGAATATTGATAATCTAACGGCTTTGATGATTTTCCAAACCCTAATTGATCAGGTATTAAAACTCCATATCCCATAGAATTAAGAAGTTCTGCTGTCTCTTTCCAATAAGCACCATTAAAATTTTTTCCATGTAATAAAGTTACTACCCCCTTATCAGAATTAGAAGTTGGCAGATACATATAAGCCATATCAAGGTCTTTGCCTTGAGATTGAAATTTATATCTATTTAATTTAAATGGATAATCATATCCACTTAAATTTTTATCAAAGGATACTTTTTTTAAATTATCTGTATCTTGTGCATAAGTTATTGAAGATACTAATATAAAAAAATTCAATACCAAACCTAATTGAAAAAATAATTGATTTCTAATCATAAGCCCTTATATCCTTTTTTTAAATTGTAAAATGGGTAGCTTATAAGATAAGAGAAAGTAGATCAACCTAGGAACCTTCTAAAAACATGACGGTGGAATAGTATTTTTTGAATTTTAAGTTTCTATATTATTATTATTTATTTTTTAATATTTAGGTATGTAGATAGATTAAGTTATTATTTCTTAATTGGAAAATTTCTAGAGATTTCTATTTTTATTTTTTGATGCCTTTAAGTATTACTCTTTAATTGAATAGGGTATTCTAATTTCAATATCTTTTTGACTCTTGTTCAGGATTACTTAAAGTTAATAGAATAATATAAATGGGTAAATAAATTGAATAATAAAAATAAATGGGAGTTTAACGGTATTAAAATTGTGTCAGAAACTGACTTAGATGATAATACACCCCAAACTAAAGGAATGAAGAGGTTTGCTGCTATAGCTAAAAGTAATGTAGGAGCTGAAAAAATTTGGGCAGGAACAGTAAATATAGAACCTAGCGCTAAAACAGGCGCACATCATCATGGAGATCTAGAAAGTGTAATATATGTTTTATCGGGAAAAGCAAAAATGAGATGGGGAGAAAAATTAGAATTTGAACAGTATGCTAATCCAGGTGATTTTATATTTGTACCTCCATTTGTTCCTCATCAAGAAATCAATGCTTCTAATAGTGAAATACTTAAATGTGTATTATTTAGAAGTGGACAAGATCCAGTAGTAATAAATTTAGATATTCCAGAGGCAGACGAACATAATGATAAATATTGGATAGATGATATTCATAGAAAAAAATAATTAGTTTAAATCAGTATTATTTAATTAACTATAGGGAGTCTAGTTTGATGCCAACAAAGAAATATTCTCAAGTTAAAAAATCTGTTTTGGATAAGTTAAAACAAGTTTCAACACCAACTATTACGACTCAGTTAATGAGTAATCATGGTTTACATAATGTATCACTGCGAAGGGTATTACCAATTGATTTAAGCCTAGGTCGGTTTGCCGGGCCTGCCTTTACCTTGCGCGTGAAGACTTACAAGTACAGCAATATCTAGATCATCCTAAAAACCAAATGACACCTATTATTGAAAAAATTCCTGCAGGTGCAGTAATGGTTATGGATGCAAATGCCCGAAATGATGTAGGGATGTTGGGTGGTAATCTTTTGATGCGGCTAAAGGTTCGCGGTATAGCAGCAGCAGTTACAGATGGAGGTATGCGCGATATACCTGAGATAAGTACACTTGGTATGCCAGTATGCAGCACTGCATTTGCAGCACCTCCAAGTTTCTCAAAGCTAATGCTTGTTGATAATCAGTGTGTGATTACGTGTGGGGTGTTCCTATATTTCCTGGTGATATCATTGTTGGTGATGCTGAGGGAACTGTTGCCATTCCAGCAGCTTTAGCTAAAGAAGTTGCTGAGAATGGTATCAAACAAGATCATATTGAAGGTTGGGTTAATAGAAAATTAGCAAAGGGTGCTTCTTTGCCAGGACTTTATCCTCCATCTGATAAGGTCCGTGCTGAATATGAGAAATGGTTAGAAGAAGGTGAGTCTGACGAGAATTGATCATGATCAATTAATGTTTTATAATTTGTATTTTAAACTTGATCAAAGGTGCTGAAATTTCTTTGCTTTTAAAACTATCATTTCCATCTGGTCTAGGAATTTAGATCTATCTGCTTTGCTAAAAGGAGGCGGACCACCAGTCATTTCTCCACTTTCGCGCAGTCTTTCTTTTATATCCCGTGTAGCAAGTGCCATACCTATATTATCATTTGTATACTGTTTTCCGTTAGGCTTAATAGCAAATGCTGCTTTTTTAAGGCAGCGTCCGGCAAGGGGAATATCGTTCGTTACGCATATGTCTGACTTTCCTATATGGTCTACAATCCAGTCATCGGCCGCATCAGCACCTTGATTGACAACAATAAGTTGTATTAGAGGATTCAATGAAGGGCGTATACCGCCGTCACATACTAAATAAGTTTTCAGATTATGACGTATCGCAACTCGTTCTATCTCATTCTTTACAGGACAGGCATCCGCATCAACATAAATTTTTATCATTATAAAAACAATTTCATTAATTTCCTAAAAGTTGGGTATGCTCTAAAAAGTTTCATATTTACATACTATTGTTATTATATAAAATATCAAAACCCAAAAGACTAATAGATATTGGCTTTATTAAAATGTTCAGAGTTATCTATATTTTATGAAATTATAATTGCAATTTTAAATAATTTATTATTAAAATTAAATAGTTTAGTTTAGGAAAGGGATTAAAATGAAAAATTTTTTTTTAGTATTTATTACTTTTTTTATTGGTTTAACATCTTTTGTCTATGCACAAGATAAACCATCAATAACAATAGAATTACTATCTTATGAACAAAAAACAAATTCTTATGATGATACACCTTATTGCGCATTAAGTTATAGTATTACTAATAACAGTTGGGGTACACTTTATGGCATAAGAGTAAAAACAGAAGCCTTTGACGACAGAGATACAAAACTAGATGACTATGGTTTAGGAGGTAATATCTTAAATCCATTTAGTGGTTGGTTTGATGATCAAAAATTTATTAGTATAGGTGATATGAAACAGGTTACTAATTTAGAATTTGGTGGCCAGTGCAAATATATGGGCTTAATTAATGCATTAGAGGTAAAAGCTGAAGATTGCAATATTAGGATGATGCCAGAAGGTGTAAATTGTTTAGATATACTAGAGCTGAAATCTAAAATTGATCATATTAAGTTTCAGGTAAGGTGATAATAGAATTTTTATGCGAATTATATTTTTTATAATCGTTTATATCTTTTTTATTTTTAATGCCCATGCAAAAGATTCTTTATCTGATTATTATTCTGCTTATATTTTTGTTAAAAATTGTAACGAATTAGATCAGTTTTTTATGTAGATAATGAAAACATGCAAATTGCTAAAAAATCCATAAAAAATATTGAAAATGAATATAAAAAGAAAAATTAAAGTCTTGATATTGATGCAGAATGGAATATAGCAGCAACAAAGTGGAAAGAAGACTTTGAGGCAATGTTTTTAATGTTTAAATCATTAGACGCCTATAGTGAAGATATGGCAGGTATGTGTAAATTATATCTTATGATGCTCAATGCTGCGGCTAGTTCAGTATTTAATGAAAGTATTGAAAAAGATTTTTAAAATAAGTTAAGAGAAAACACTAAATTTGGACAAATGATTTCTCTGAATAACAAAATTTAACATAATATTATTTTTTATAAAAGTAAGGTAATCCTATACCTCCTAATATAAGAAAAGATGCAATATAAAATTGCCAATTTAATGTCTCAGAAATAAATAAATAACCTCCAAGTGCAGCTATCAATGGTACACTTAATTGGGCAACAGAAGCTAATGTAATGTCTATTTTAGGCAATACCCAATACCATAAAGTATATCCCAGTCCTGAAGTTATAGAACCTGAGATGATAGCTAAAAGCAAGCCATATAGACTAGTATTTGTTTGATCAGGCATGAATAAAGCAATAGGTATTATTAATAACATTGCTAATACAAAATTTGCGGCTGTATTTGATAATGGATTATTTTGTCCGTGGCCTAAAATAGAGTAGATACCCCAACTAAATGCAGCTAAAAACATTAAAATTATTCCAAATAAACTATTTTCACCAAATCTTGGATCCACAAGAATATATAGACCTATCATAGATAAAAATACTCCGATGAAACGGAGTATAGAAATATTTTCTTTTAATAATAATGCTCCAGAAAACATTACTATCATACTGCCTCCAAATAATATTAAGGCGCCTATACCAGTATTAATAGTTAAATATGCAAAACTAAAACCTACTAGATATCCTACCAATGCCAGTGCACTAATAATTGAATTAATTTTAAATTTAGAAAATTTTTTATGAAAAATAAAAACTAATAAGACTAGCACTAATGCAGCTGATCCTGCTCTTAATAATGCAAAATTAGAAGGGCCAATTAAATTTGAAGATAATGCTAATCTTGTTATTATTGAGTTTGCGGCAAACGCGGTCATTACTAAAGTTAATATAAAAAAATTTTTCATTTTACTAGAATATCAAAAATTAGATTTATAGTCATAAAAAATTAGTACTAAAAACAGATTATTTATACTACCATATAACAATGAAAAAAATAAAAATATATCAAGTAGATGCATTTGCTAATAAATTATTTTCTGGAAATCCTGCAGCAGTTTGTCCATTAGATGATTGGTTGCCAGATGAAACTATGCAATCAATTGCATTAGAAAATAATTTGTCAGAGACTGCCTTTTTTACAAAAGATAAAGATAAATTTTTTCTTAGATGGTTTACACCTAAAGTTGAGATTGATTTATGTGGGCATGCCACTCTTGCTGCGGCGCATATTATATATACTGAAATGAACTATCAAGATGATAATATAGAATTTAATATTAAATCAGGAGATGTTTTGAATGTTCATAGGGACCAATATAAATTAAGTATGAACTTTCCTGCATATGAGCCTATAAGTATGGAACAGAATTTTAATGAATTATATGATGCTCTAGGGGTAAGGCCATCATTATTTCTTCATTGTAATTATGGATTGGCAGTTTTCAGAAATGAAGAAGAAATTATACAAATAACACCTAAATTTAACTCTTTAGAAAAATTACGCTATAATGGAATAATAGTAACTGCACCAGGAAATGATGTTGATTTTGTTTCACGATTTTTTGGCCCTAAACTTGGTATTCCTGAAGATCCAGTTACTGGTGGTGCACATTGTGAGCTAATTCCTTATTGGTCAAAGTGTTTAAATAAAAAAGATATGATAGCAAGGCAATTATCAAAAAGAGGCGGAGAATTGTATTGTTCCTATTTAGATGATAGAGTAATTATTGGAGGTAAGGCAATTACTTATATGCAGGGAGAATTGCTATTAAATAATATAGTTAGCTATGACAAATAATATAAAAATTATTCCATGTTCAAATGCTATAGGAGCTTATATTGAAGGAGTTCAACTAAATGAAAAACTTCAGCAAAAAACTATAAATATCATATATGATGCTTTTCTAAAATATCAGGTAATTTTTTTTCGAAATCAACATCTAACAGAAATAGAATATTTATCTTTTGCGAGAAAAATTGGTAAACCAATAATGTATCCTTTTGTTAAAGGTTTGCAAAAATATCCTGAAATTACCCCAATTTTAAAAAAAGAAACTGATCTAAATAATTTTGGCGGTATATGGCATAGTGACACTTCATATTTAAAGAAACCTCCAAAAGGAACTATGTTATATGCAATAGAAGTTCCTGAAAATGGAGGTGATACAGAATTTGCAAACCAGTATCTTGCTTATGATCATTTATCTAAAGATATGAAAATATTTTTAGATAGCAAAAAAGCCCTTAATATTTCAGGTAAAGAAGAAACTACAAAAACAAGGTCAGATCTAAGAAAACATTCTTCTACACAAATTAAAAGTAATGAGCATGAAGCTGAGCATCCAGTTGTAAGAACGCACCCTGAAACAAAAAGAAAATCTTTATATATCAATATCGCGCATACTAACTGTTTTACTGATATGAGTATTGAAGAAAGTACTCCTATTCTAAATTTACTCTTCAAACACCAAATTAAATTTGATTTTATATATAGGTTTAAATGGGAGAAAGGTTCAGTAGCTATATGGGACAATAGATGTACCTTACATAATCCTATTAATGACTATTATGGAAAGAGAAGATTAATGCACAGGATAACATTTGAAGGGGATACACCCATCTAATGATAAAATTTATGATAATTATGTCTATTTTTATGGTTACAAATATTTCTTTAAGTAAAGATATAAGTTGGTATGAATTAGAATTAAGAAATAATTTATATTATGAAAAAAATAAAAACACTCCGTTCACAGGTGTAATTAAGAGTAAGAGAAATGGAAAGATAATTAACGGTATGAAAGAAGGAACATGGTTAGAGTATTGGGATGATGGGAAAATAAGCTCTATAACCAATTATAAAAATGGTAAGTATGATGGAGAATATTTAAGTTATTATAAGAATGGCCAATTAAATGTAAAAGCAAATTATAAAAGTGGCAAAAAAGAAGGAAATTTTTTTGATTATTATCAAACTGGCCAGTTAAATTGGAAAGAGTTTTATAAAAATGGCCAAGTTGATGGTACATCTATTATTTATCATGAAAACGGTAACTTGTGGTATAGAACAAATTTTAAAGAGGGTATAAGACATGGAATTTATCAAAAGTTTAACATTAATGGTAAATTAATTGAGGAAAAAACATATAGAGACGGTAATATAGATGGAGAATGGCTAAAATATAACAAAGATGGTGAATTGTTTGATATAAAAATATATAAAGATGGTGTACTAATAAAAAATTAAAATTTTGAATTAAGAAAATATATACTACGTTAGGCAATTGTATATTTGTTTATAAAATCATTAGCCTTACTAAAAATAAGTTCTTTTCTTGCTTGTTTAATTTTGCCTAAAGCATTCTTCATAATTGAAAGTCTTGGGTTAGATTTAAAAAAGTCTATATTGTCATCAATAAATTTCCAATATAATCCATCTAAAATTTCACACCAATCTCCTTTTTTATAATTACTCATTTTAAGTATATAATTTGATCCACATAAATATGGTTTTGTAGAAAATATTCCACCATCAGAAAAAGTTCCCATGCCATAAACGTTAGGAACCATTACCCACTCCGATGAATCTATGAACATTTCCATAAACCATTTATAGATTTCATCAGGATGAATTCTAGATAGAGTCATTATATTAGATAATATCATTAATCTTGGAATATGATGAGTGTATCCATAATCTATACAATCTTTGATTGTATCATCTAACGGTTTTATTCCTGTTGTACCCTTATACCAATCTATTGACAATTTTCTTGAGTGGTTCCAAAAATTAGATTTTATTTGGTCTTGTCCTTTTGTATCATTAATACCTTTGATGAATTCTCTCCATCCAATTATTTGTCTGATAAAACCTTCAAATGAATTAAGAGAAATATTATTTTTCTTATATATTTTGTGTGCTCGATCAATAATTTCCTCTGGAGTAATTAAACCTAAATTCATCATAGGACTTAAGTTACTATGAAATAAGAAATTATTATCTTCTATAATAGCATCTTCATAATCACCAAAATGATTAAATTTTAATTGTAAAAAATTATCTAACCATTTTAAAGTATCTTTTCTATTTATTGGAAACCAAATATTATCCATATTGCCGGGGTGATCCGAAAAATATTTTAGAATATCTTCTTTCACTTTTGTTAAATTGTTTGAATTTTTTTTCTTAGGCTTTTGAGGAATAGTAATATTTTTAGTAATTTTTTTTCTGTTTTCATCGTCGAATGACCATTTACCTCCAATAGGTTTGCCCTCTGGGTCTATTAAAATATTCATTTTTCTTCTTATATATTTATAAAAATGTGCTTGTAAAAAATTATTTTTATTATCACTGTATTCTCTAAAATCATTTTTAGATAAAATAAACATTGGGTTTTTATGATTAGTCCATGAAATATTTTTAATATTTTTAATATTTTTTATTTTATCTCTTAAAAAGCTATCAACCAGTTCAAATTGGTGAATATATTTTATAGAGTTGTTGTTTATGATTAGGGACAACTTTTTTTCAAAACTGTCTGTAAAGTCTTTATCTTCTATACTATGATAATGAACTTTAAAACCATTAATTTCTAGCTCATTTTTGTATTCTCGCATAGCTAAAAAAAACATTAATATTTTTAATTTATGATGCTTTTGTTCCTTACATAATCCGTAGTCTTCAGACATAAAAATTTCAGTGCAGCCTGTATTCTTAATATATTTTATCGGAAATAATTGATTTCCTAATATAATTAAAAGATTTTTATTTATCATCTATAACACCCACCTATGTAAGTATACCTTATTATTAAATAAACAGATTTTATTCTAAGATTATTCTACTTTTTATACTTAAATTGACTAAAATATATATTTATATTAATTAATATTTTTTACATATTTGGATATTACTTTGATTAATTCTTTTTTAAACAAAGATGTTTTTTATAAAATTAAAGAGCATAAAGTTTTTCAATCTATTGTTATTATAGCTATTATTATTTCAGCTTTTCTTATTGGGGCATCTACTTTTGAAATTAGTGAAACACTTATTTCATTATTTTTAATTACTGATATTCTCATTACTCTTTTTTTTGTTATAGAGATAATTATTAGGTTTATTGCTGAACCTAATAAAAGACTTTTTTTTAAAAGTGGATGGAATATTTTTGATACAATAATTGTTCTTATTTCAATTATTCCTATTGGCCCTAATTCATCAGTTTTATTATTAAGATTATTAAGAATTTTTAGAGTTTTAAGACTCATATCTGCTGTGCCAGAGTTAAAAGAATTAATAGAGGCGTTATTCCAATCCATTAAAAGAGTGTTTTATGTAGCTCTTCTACTATTTATTATACTATATATTTATGCTTCATTTGGCTCAATTTTATTCTCGGAGGCAGATCCTGAAAGATGGAAGGATATGGGAATTTCTATGATTACTCTAGTACAAGTTCTTACTTTATCCAGTTGGGAACAAGTAATGTTACCTTTACAAAAAATTTATTGGTGGACTTGGATTTATTTTTATAGTTTTGTTGCAATAGGTTCTATCACAATATTAAATTTAATTATCGCAGTACTAGTAGATGTAGTTACAAACCAAAAAAGGAAGTGAACAGATACATTAGTTATTTTGAATATGTATATTTAGCCTTTATTAATAATCATTTAATTGTTTAAATTTTCACGCCAGAAAGTATATAAGCCAGCACCTATAACGACTAAGGCTCCCATAATCACAGGTATTTCTAGAGTCTCATTAAATATATAAATTCCTATAATAGATACAAATACTAAATGTAGATAATTAAAAGGTTGCAGAAGAGAAGCTTCTGAAATTTTTAATGCGTTGATTATACATATATTAGCTATTAATGCTAATATACACATTAGCATAATCCAAAACCAATCAATATTTTTAACTTCAGAATAAAAGAATGGGCCTATAGATGATAAAATTAATGTCCCAATAATGGCTGTGTAGAATAATGTAGTATCATTATTATCATATCTAGAAACTAGTCTTGTAAGTATTTGGTAAATAGCAAATAAAAATGCGCAACCTAAAGCCAGAAAAGAGAAGGGTTCAAATGGAATTAAACCAGGTCTTAAAATTATTAGTATTCCTATAAAACCAGAAGTTATTGCTAACCATCTTCTCCAGCCAACTTTTTCCCTTAAAATAATAACTGACAGTGCAGTTCCAATTAAAGGTCCCACTGCAAAAATTGCAGAAGTATTTATTAAACCAATTTTATAAAAACAATAATGGGCTAAGCATAATTCAACTGTTAAAATAGTACTTCTTAAAATTTGTAAATATTTAATCTTACTGTTAGATAATTCAATAAATGAATATCTATTTCTTGAAGAAAGAAATAAAACAAATAAAATAAAAAACCAATATCTGAACATACCTAGAGTAATTACATTATAGTACTGTGACAAATATCTAATAATACCATCCATACAGGAATAAGAAAAAATAGCAGTAACCATAAGTAATATGCCTGCTCTATTATTAGATATTTTTTTTTGCATTATAATGTGATCTTGTATGTTAAAAAAAAGTGTAGCTAAACAATATAATTCTTTTAAGATAAAATATAGCTTATTTTAATATTAGAATATTGGATAAAATATGTATGTACCAAAACACTTTGGTGAAAATAGAAGTAAAGAAATTAAAAGAATTATAGAAAATTTTCCATTAGCAACAATAGTATCAAATTCTAAAAATAATTTAATGGCTAATCATTTACCTTTATTATTAAATAAATCTTCTAATAAAAAAATGGAATTAGTAGGTCATATAGCTAAGGCTAATAATATATATAGTGAATTATCTAATAATGATGAGGTGATGATTATATTTAGGTCCGAAAATGCATATATTAGTCCTAATTGGTACCTTACTAAAAACAAAGAAAATGTTCCAACTTGGAATTATCAAGCAGTTCACTTATATGGTAATATTCAATTTATTCACGATGAAAAAATTATACTTAATTCTTTGAAGGTTTTAACAAAACATTTTGAGAAGGAGGATTCTAATAAAAAAGATTGGAACTTAAATAAAGTATCATCTAATTTTATGTCTGCCATGCTTAAAGAAATTGTAGGTATTAGACTTATAATTTCAAAGAAAATAGCTAAATCTAAATTAAGTCAAAATAGAACTAATGAGGATTCTAAAAATGTATCAAAAAAACTAAAAGAATTAGGATATACATTTTTGAGCGACTCTATGAAAAACTAATTTTCTAACCATTTTTTCATAATGTTTCCTAGAACTACCATTCTGATAACCTGGTTGTTTGTATTTACGTAGTCTCTTATTGTTTCTAATGCTAAATTATTTATATATGTATATTTAAATTTTTGTCTTTTTAAATTAATTCCATTATTATTGACATAGTTTAATACTTCATTTTGTGTATTAATAATATCACCATTCATAGATATTTTTTCAAAACTATGTATGACCTCATTTAAAAAATTAGGCCAGTAAGACAAATGCCTCCATAAAGTTGCAACATGACTACTAACTCCATTTGGTGCTCCTAATGAATTGACTATTTTTACACATTTCCAATTTGTATTTGAAATATCATCTTTATCTAATAATTTGGGAAAATTAGCATTTATTTCTTTAGGAGATATAATAGATATAGATAAGCGTGGTTTATATTCTGATTTAATTAAGGCAGATAATGCCATTAGATTCATTCCATTTGATCTATTATAAACTTTTATAATTTCTTTAATAGTATGTAGATCTTTATGATTAAAGGCTTTCATATTGATAGCTGGAGGTTTAGGAAGATTTATTGAATTAATCATATTATTTAATGCTAATTCAGGTGTTCCCGTCAAATATATAGGTTTGCTAATAGACCATATATCTTCTAAACTATTTTCTATACTGGCAAGTCCTCTCCAAATTGAAGTAATAAAAGGAATATGCATAGTTTTTCTAATATCTAAAAATATTTCAGCTGTTTTTCCTTTAGCTTTATCTTCACTTATAGCAGTAACAGGATCATATGAAAAATCGTAATTAGGCATAATAATTACCTCGTATATAAAAGTAATATTTAATCAGAATATTAAAAGTTTGTCATATAAGCATATAACATAGAAATTGACCTGATAAATTTTAATATATTATAAATATAATTTATGCAAAATAAAATTAAACCTGGAACAGAATGAGAGCTAATATTTAATGATGAATAAGTTTAATAATAAATACCATTCAAAACTAACTAAATGTTTTAACTTAATAGAAGAATGTTTTTGGGATCTTCAAGAAGTTTATGACGAGACTAAAATTTTATATGAATTTAATGAAAAAAATTGTGCAACATTGCCATATGGTCTCTGGAAGTTTTATTTAATTGAAGAGTGTGTAAAAGAAATAGAATTAGAAAAAGGTAATGGAATTTATACTTTAAGTTGTGACAATTTTTGTAAATTAATAAAAAATTATTCTTCTTGGAAACCTAAAGATCATAGTGAATGGAATACAGATAAAGATTTATTGGGAATCTCAAAAAAAGCTAAGGATTGTTTATCAAATATAATATATGATTTGCAAAATAGAAAAGATACAAATGTTAATTTTTATAGAGATTTGGAACTACCAGTGGAGTAAAATATGAAAGCAAGTATAGATGTTGAAGAAGGCTCGCTAGATTTAATGGCTAAAGGTAACTTAGACGAGCCAGTAGTTATGTTAAACTTACTAAAATATTTAGATAAGGCTAAACTAGGTTTCGGGGTAGATGGCTTAACTGGAAAAGAAGCCTATAAAGTTTATGGTAAAGAATTTGCTAAATTTCAACCATTGTATGGAGGAGAACCTATATGGATGGGAAGATCTCATAATTCCATAATTGGAAGGGACGATTGGGATATAGTAATTTTAGTAAGGTATCCTTCAAGAAAAAATTTTATAAGTATGTTTAAAGATCCCAAATATAGAGCTATCGCTCCAATAAGAGCTGCTGCTTTGAAAGATAGTAGGATAATAGAAATGACAGAATTATTGCATAAGATTATTAATTAATATGATAGTTTCAATTGATCATATAGTTTTAACGGTTAAAGATATTAATAGGACGGTTAATTTCTATTGTAATATTTTAGGGATGAAATATGAGGAATTTAAGCTAAGTAAAAATTCTAATTCAAGAAAGTGCCTTAAATTTGGAAAACAAAAAATAAATTTACATGAATCTAATAATTTGATTAATCCAGGTGCAAAATTACCAAAACCTGGGACTGCTGATATATGTTTTATTTCTGAAATTAATATTTTAGAATGGAAGAATATATTCCTAAAAAACTCAATAAATATCGAGTTTGGTCCTACTGATCAGATAGGAGCTGATAGTAAATTGCGCTCAATATACGTACGTGACCCGGATGAAAACCTTGTTGAAATTGCCAATAAAATAAACTAAGTCTAAATTTTTACTTAATTTAGGAATAGGCTGTTTTGCGAAATCTTTGGAAGTATAAAAGTTATAAATGCTCCGACCAAAAATATAATTACAGTAAATATATATAAATATTTGTTAAAGCAATTTAATTTTTTACATGATTTTTCTGCTTTAGGGTCTGAAGGACAGGCATAATGTCTATTTTTCCATTTTAAAATACCACTTGCTGTTACTAATGTGCCTGAAACTAAAAATAATAAGAGGCTATATTTTTCCAATAAAAGTAATTTTGGAAAAGTAGAAAATAAAGATAATAAGATTGGTCCTCCACCTAATAATAATAATAATGCAGGTAAAGCACAGCATATACACATACTAATACTAGTAACTAAACTTGCTGCTGTTAAGGCAAGTGCTCTCTTTGGCTTTATTTTTGTTTCTAATGTATTCATTTAACTAATTTATTTGTACTCTAAAACTAAGGTGCTAGGAGGAGAGCCATAGCACCTTAGGTAAATATTATATAATAATGCAATAATGTTGCATTTAAGAAATAAATTGTCAAATATAATATTTATGTTATTGTTATTTTATGGTTATTGATAAAAATAAAATTAAAAAGAAAGAAAAAGCAATATCTCTCTGCATGGAGAAAAATGAGTCTCTTACTCCAAATAGATTGCTTATTTTAGATGTTTTATTGGAAAGTGATAAACCTATATCTGCTTATGATATTAATTCTATTATAAGAGACAGGGGTAAAAATTTGAATATTTCTTCAGTTTATAGGGTAATAGAGTTTTGGGTTAGGCTGAATGTTATTCATAAAATATCTTATTTAAATAAATATATGTTATGCGATAATACTGATGAAAAGCATACCCATATAACTAATATATGTACAAGCTGTTTGACCGTTATAGAAACATGTAACGAGAGTATGGGTTTAGATTTAAAAGAAAGTTCAAAAAAGCTCGGAGTGGTTCTCAGTCCAGATATTAATATCGAAATACCTGTTATTTGCCAAAAATGTCAATAAATGTTATGTTATTAATTATTATTTGCAATATTGTTGCAAATAATAAATAATATTGCGTTTAATATATAATATTTAAAGAATTATAGTATGAGCAAAAACCTTATTAAAATAAAAAATTTAGAATATAAAGCATTAAATAATAGTAATTTTAGTCTTAAAATTAGAAACTTTAAATTAAATAAGAGTGAAAGTCTCTTAATATATGGGGACTCTGGAGCTGGTAAGTCAACATTCTTAAATTTGATATCAGGTGCTCTAAATTTTAATAAAGGTGAAATCAATATTTTAGGAACAGCTGTTAGTAAAATTTCATCTAGTCAAAAAGATATAATTAGAGGAGATCATTTTGGAATAGTATTTCAAACTTTTAACTTATTACCTTATTTGACAGTAAAAAATAATATTTTATTAGGTAAGGCTTATTCTAAAAAAAAGGAATTAAAATCCAATAATGAAGATGTTAAGGCATTGATGGACAAGTTAGCCTTAAACTATGAAGAACTTATAGACCGTAAAGCATATGAACTAAGTATCGGACAACAACAGAGAGTTGCTGTAGCTAGAGCATTAATTGGTAAGCCAGAGATTATTCTAGCTGATGAACCTACTTCTGCTTTAGATAGCAATAGTCAAAAAGAATTTATTAATTTATTGTTTAAATCGCTTGATGATAACGAACAGGGGCTAATCATGGTTAGTCATGATAATAAATTATCAAAAAAATTCAAAACTGTAAAAAATATTAATGAAATATGTGAGATAAATAATGATTAAATTTACTTTAGTATTTCAGTCATTGCTAAATAGATGGTTGAGTTGTTTATTAATTATTATAACTCTAGCATTTTCTATTTCATTATTTTTTACAGTATCGCGAATACAAGAAACTGTAAAATCAAGCTTTCAAAATACCGTATCAGGGGTTGATAGTGTAGTTGCCGGCCGTGGAGGAAATTTACAAATTTTACTTAATAGTGTTTTTTTAATTGGAGAGCCTAGTAATACAATAAAATGGGATACATTTGAAGAAATTACTAGTAATAAGCAAATAAAATGGGCTGTACCAATATCTTTGGGGGATAGCCATAAAGGATTTAGAGTAATAAGCACCAATAATGATTATTTTAAAGAGATAAAATATTCTTCAGGAAAAAAAATAGAGTTTAATTCTGGAAAACCATTTAATGATGTTTTTGACGTAGTTTTAGGCAGTTTGGTAGCAAAAAAATTAAAATATAATATTGGTTCAGAGATAATAATAACTCATGGTTTATCTGAAGGTGGTGAGGCTCATTCCTTCCACTCAGATAAAAGTAATGGCCATGATGATCATGCAGATCATGACGATCATGCAACACATGAGGACCATGACGACCACGCAAAACATGAAGATCATGACGATCATGCAACACATGAGGACCATGACGACCACGCAAAACATGAAGATCATGATGATCATGCAGATCATGACGATCATGCGGGACATAATCATGCAGACCTAGGTTTTCAAGTATCAGGTATTCTTGAACCTACTGGCACTCCCATTGATAACGCTGTTTATATAAGTTTAGCTGGAGCGGAAGCTATGCATACTGGGTGGATAGGAAATCAAAAAGTAATTGATGTCTCCATAGAGCAGATTATGGAAAGAGAATTAAAACCAAAGACTATATCAGCAATATTTATTTCTTTAAAAAATAGAACGCAAATATTTCAGTTCCAAAGAGATGTTTTGAATTATAAAAAGGAGCCAATAAGCTCTGTTATGCCTGGTTTAACCTTATCAAGGCTATGGGCATTAACCGGTAATGTAGATAGAGCTTTTAAATTTATTACATTTTTAATAATTGTTATAGCTCTATTAGGGATGATAGCCATGACTATTGCAGGCTTAAATAGTAGAAGAAGAGAAATGGCAATCTTGAGATCTGTTGGCGCATCTCCAAATAATATAGTGAGCTTATTACTAGTAGAATCTATTATAATATCTATAGTGTCTTGTATTTTAGGCTATATTATTATGATTATAATATTTACTATAGGTAAGGATTATTTACAAAATAATTATGGCATATTTATTGATAGTTTTTCACTTAAAAATTACGATTTACAAATAATTATTGCAATAATATGTGCTGCCCTGATAGCAACTATTGTTCCCGCGATACAGATATACAAAAATACGCTTAGAGATGGTTTATCTGTTAAATCTTAAAATTAAGAAAGGAGATTAGAGGTACATATAAATAATAAAAAAATTTGTTCTATTGTGCGATAGTATTTCATAAAAGAAATAAATTTGCATTAATTTTAGTTTACAATTTAATAATTTAAAAAAGGAGTAATAAATGTTTATTTATAAAACATTAGTTTCATTGATTATGACATTTTTTGTTTTTACAAAATTTGTTATTGCAGGTGAATTAGAAGATAGAGTTAAAGAATTAGAAGCCAAAATTGCTAAGATGGAAAATAGTGAAGGTAAAAATTCTGAACCAACTTCAACAAAAAGTAAAATATATGGAAATGAATTTAATCCATCTATAGGTATAATTCTTAACGGAAAATATAATAATTTCTCCATGAAATCAGCAGAACCAGCAGTTAAAGGTTTTGTTATTGGCCATGAAGGAGAGCGAGGTCGTGAAGGATTACAACTGGGTGAGTCAGAATTAAACTTCTCAAGTAATATAGATGATAAGTTTTACGGAAGTATGACAGCAGCTATTGTTAAAGAAGATGGAGAAGACAAAGTTGAATTAGAGGAAGCTTATTTAATGACGACTCCTAATTTCAATTTTCCTGATGGTATGAGTCTTAAAGCAGGTAAAGCATTTTGGACTTTAGGGTATATGAATGAACATCATGTGCATGCAGATGATTTTGCTAATAGGCCACTTCCTTATAGAGTTTATTTGAATAAAGGTTGGAATGATGAGGGAGCAGAAATTACATATACGTTACCAACAGATTACTATGCTGAAATTGGTGCTGGAGTGTTCCGTGGTGATGACTATCCTATAAAAGGAGGAGATGGAGAAAGTGTAGGAGCTATGTCTGCATTTGCCCGTATTGGAGGTGATATTGACCAAGACCAAAATTGGCGTTTAGGAGTTTATTACGTTGATGGTGATAATTCAGGAGGTCGTGCAGGTAATGATGGTGATAATACGTTTAAAGGTGATTCTACTCTTTACGTAACTGATTTTAGATACTCTTTAGCTCCAACTGGTAATGTCAGAGAACAGGAATTGACTTTACAAGGTGAGTTCTTTGCACGTAATGAAGATGGAACTTACGATGATGTAGTATATAATGGTACTTCATATGGATGGTATGTACAGAGTGTTTACAAATTTAACTCTAGCTGGCGTGGAGGTGCACGTTATAGTCAGATGGAAACGGCAGGTGTTCCTACAGGCTTAATAGGCACTAATATGGATGGTGAAGGGTATGACCCTACCTCTTGGGCGGTTATGGCTGACTGGACAAATAGTGAATTTAGTCGCGTCCGTTGGCAATTTAACCAGGATGAATTAGCTAGTGGTTCAACTGATAATCAATATACAGTGCAATATATTATAAGTATTGGTGCTCATGGAGCTCATAAATTTTAATATATAATGCTTGATTTTATTAGATAGATATAGTATCACGTTTGCAATAATATTGCATTCGTGATGCTAATATTTACTATTTAATGAGGTAATAATGCTTAAAAAAATAATAACATTAATAATTATGCAATTATCTTTTTCCAGTACATTAATTGCAAAAGAATTAAATGTATTTTCTTGTGAGCCAGAATGGAAATCACTTGCTGAAGAAATAGGTGGAGAAAAAATAACAGCATTTTCAGCTACTCATGCTAAACAAGATCCACATCATATACGTGCTAGGCCAAGTTTGATTTCAAAAATTAGACGAGCTGATTTAATATTTTGCAGTGGTGCTGGCTTGGAAGTGGGTTGGATGCCTATATTAATACAAAAGGCTAGGGCAGAAGTTCAACCTGGAAGTATAGGATATCTAATGGCGTCAAAATATACTCCTATTATAGATGTTCCAAAATCCATAGACCGTGGGCACGGCGATGTTCACCCAGAAGGTAACCCCCATGTGCATTTAGATCCTAATAATATTCCTATCATAGCTAAAGAATTATTTAGGAGGTTAGTTATTTTAGACCCTACAAATAAATCTTTTTATAACTCACGATACAATAATTTTATTTCTAGGTGGGAAAGGTCTCTTTTAAAATGGGAAAAAGAAATACAAAGTATTAAGGGTAAAAATATAGTTATTCATCACAAATCTTTTGATTATATGTTTAATTGGATGGACTTAAAAGAAGTAGCTGCGTTAGAAGTTAAACCAGGTATTCCTCCAACTGCAGCGCACCTTAATGATATATTACAAACTGTAAATATAGATACAGTAGATTTAATAGTTGTATCGCCATATGATCCACCAAAAGGTGCAAACTGGCTATCAAATAAAACTAAAATACCATTTGTTATTTTACCTTATACAATAGGAGGAAATGAAGAAAGTAATAATTTATTTGCACTATTTGATAGTTCAATTAAAATTTTACAAGATGCATTATATTACAAATAACGACCTTTTAACAATAATTGGGCCAGCTTTATTAGCTGGTCTTATTATAACAATTACTCATGCGCCTTTAGGAATAGAGGTATTAAGACGTGGCATTATATTCATTGACCTGGCAGTAGCTCAAATTGCTGGTTTAGGCTTATTAATATCAAACCTATACTTTAAAAATGATCAAGCTTGGTTGCCTCAACTAATAGCCCTAATTTTTGCATTAATTGCAGCTTATTTCTTTAAGATGGTTGAAAATAAAATTAAGTCACAACAAGAGGCTATTATTGGTGTTAGTTTCATATTAGCAGCCTCATTATCTATTTTATTATTAGCTGATCACCCAACTGGTGGGGAAGAAATACGGCATTTACTCTCTGGGCAAATACTATTTGTTACCTGGCAAGATGTGTTAATACATATACCAATTTATATACTTATTTTAATACTTTGGTTTTTACCCATTAATTTAAATGGTATTGGGTTTTACATTCTATTTTCTTTAGCCATTACTTCTTCTGTGCAACTAGTAGGAGTTTATGTTGTATTCGCAAGC
>Ga0222718_10001611_pt1 | contig 21125 bp, 18 predicted proteins | sample C33_27DmetaG_FD_165045 | JGI IMG/M metagenome (GOLD analysis project Ga0222718, IMG submission 165045) | Estuarine water microbial communities from San Francisco Bay, California, United States - C33_27D | ecosystem: Environmental > Aquatic > Marine > Unclassified | place: USA: California...
GGCGCTTGCGGGCGCGATCCTGGGAGACCCAGAGATTCTCATCCTCGATGAGCCAGCCAACGGCTTGGACCCTGCAGGCATTGCCTGGCTGAGGAAGTTTTTGAGAAAGCTTGCAGAGGGTGGCAGGACAATCCTGGTTTCTTCACACCAGCTCGCTGAGATGCAGAACACCGTGGACGATGTGCTGATCATCAACAAGGGCAAGCTCATTGCCTCTGGCTCGATTAAGGAAGTCATCGGAGACGGAAGCTTGGAAGACGCCTTCTTGGCGCTAACTGGAGGTGAGCTCTAATGGGAGCACTACTGAAATCTGAATGGCGCAAGCTGATCTACGCTCGCGCACACTGGGGACTGCTGATTGCTGGAATCCTGCTTGCTGGCCTGAGCACCGCAGTGACACCGGTAATCCTTGATAACCCCGACACTGGATTTGGACTAAGTCTGGACCAAGCTCAATCGGTTGATGCCGTTTATGCAAATGCCATCTCGGCCTACTTCTTTGCGATCATCATCGGCATCATGCTGATGTCGGGTGAGTTCCGGCACGGTACCGCTGTCGCAACCTTCCTAACAGCGCCAAAGCGCGGCACAGTGCTCGCCACCAAACTTGTCATTGCCGCAATCGGCGGCATGCTCGTCATGGTGATTTCGACAGCTGCTGGTCTTGCCGGTGGTTGGGTAGCGCTCTCGTTCTTCCCAGATGCGGCTAGCCCAACTAACGAGGTGTTTATCAACACCATGCTGGCAGCTGTTGTCTCTGGTGCTGTCTTGGGAATCATTGGGGTTGCGCTTGGAACCTTGGTTAGAAACCAGATGCTGGCAATCACTGGCGCACTCCTGTACCTGTTCGTGATTGATCCAATCCTGTTGGCTCTAGCCCCTGACACCGGAAAGTACCTACCAGTTGGCCTAATTACGGCCATGCTGGCACTAGACATCGAGGCTCCCGAGTTTGGCATCGACACCACCGCCTACCTTCCACCACTAACCGCAACGGTTGTGCTGCTGGGCTATGGCGCGGTGTTTGCCGGCCTGGCAATTGCCACGAGCCTCAGGCGAGACATCGAATAGCAACAAAACAAAAAGGCGGGCTGGGGAAACCTGGCCCGCTTTTTTATAGCCCCTTGGGTTTTAAGTACTTCTGAGCCAGGGCGCTTAAGAAGTCAAACACCAGGGCAAGAATCGCAACCATCACGGCACCGATAAGGATTGCCGGTCCGCGATCAAGCTTTAGGCCTGAGTTGATGGTCTCACCGAGACCGCCACCGCCGACCAAGAAGGCGAGCGCCGACATGCCAACGTTGATGACGATGGCTGTGCGGATGCCGGCAATGATGACCTCCACAGAAAGTGGCAGCTCAATCTTCATGAGGATCTGCCTTGAGGTATAGCCCATCCCGCGACCGGCATCAATGACCGACTTGTCCACCTGCTCCAGCCCCACGATGGTGTTTCGCAGCACTGGCAAAAGAGAGAATGTCGCAAGGGCAAAGATCACGGTAGTGATGCCGGCGCCCATGAATGAGAAGAAGATCACAATCAGGCCGTAGGCGGGAAGGGCCTGGGCTAACCCAAGGGTGTCAACTAGGAAGTTCTTGAGCCTTGGGAAGCCCTTTCTGGTGACGACGATCCCTAGGGGAATCGCCACCAAAATCACGAGAATTGAGGAGGAGAAGCCCAGCACCAGGGTTTCCCCGAGCTGCCGCTGCAGCTTTTCAGGGGCAAGAATGTCCTCGGTAATCGAGTCAATGTCGGAGTAAAGCCAGACCGCAGTACCAATGAGCCCAAGAATCACCGCAAAGATGGGCGAAACGATGAGGTCTAGCCGCTCACTTAGGGGTGTGCGGCTTGAAAGGTTGGGGCTGATGGTCGACAAGTTCTATCCCTCACTCATAATCAGCTTCGCGAGAGACTCGATGGTGCAGCAGCCCAGGTACTTACCCTTGCGGTCAGTGACCACGGCCATTCCAACCGAAGATTGCAACATGGTAGTTAGAGCGTCCTGCAGGGTGTCCTCGGGCTGGAGGTTAACGGTTACTGGCCTGCCACTTTTCTCAATCGGTTGCGAGGTGCGGTTCAGAGCCTTTTCGTCAATCCACCTAGTGGGCTGCTCCTTGTCATCTAGCAGCACAGCCACCTGATCTGGAGAGTCCTGAAGTGCCTTTAGGGCCTGATCCCTTGCCACCGGCGCGGTGAGGGTTGGAACCTGGTGCAGATCAATATCGCGAACCTTCTTCAGGGTCAGACCCTTCAGAATCGCTCCTGATCCCAGGAAGCTCTCTACAAACTCGTCAGCTGGATGGGAGAGGATGGCCTCTGGGGTATCTAGCTGCGCTATCTCGCTTCCCTCACGGAGAATGGCAATGCGATTACCCATCTTGATTGCCTCGTCGATGTCGTGAGTGACAAAGACGATGGTTTTCTTCAGCTCCTGTTGGAGCCTTAGGAACTCGTTTTGCAGGCGGTCCCTGGTGATGGGGTCGATAGCTCCAAATGGCTCGTCCATCAACAGAACGTCTGGGTCAGCAGCCAGTGCCCTGGCAACACCAACGCGCTGCGCCTGACCTCCCGAGAGCTCCTTGGGGTAGCGATCGCGATAGGTCTCGGGGTCCATGGAGACAAGCTCTAGCATCTCGTCGATGCGGCTTTCAATCTTCGCTTTGTCCCAACCCAAAAGCTTGGGAACGGTAGCGATGTTCTCGGCGATGGTGCGGTGCGGGAAGAGTCCCACCTGCTGAATTACGTAGCCGATCTTTCTTCTGAGCTCAGAAGGGTCAACGTCTGTGACGTCCTCGCCATTTAGGAAGATCTTGCCCGAGGTAGGCTCGATGAGGCGGTTAATGAGCCTCAGGGTCGTGCTCTTGCCACAGCCGGATGGTCCGACCAGTACCAGCACCTCGCCCTTCTCGACCTCCAGAGTCAGCTTCCTTACAGCAGGCTCAGCGCCCGAGCCATAGCTCTTGCTGACGCTCTCCAATCGGATTAGCGGTTCGCTCATCGAATTCCCTTCGAGATAGTGGCCAATCTTGCGGCCTGAAGAATAAGGTCAATAACTAGTGCCAGCAGAAGGCACAAAATGGTTCCCAGCCAGATTGCCTCTAGCGAGTTGGGAAGCGGCAGCCTTGCAAGACCGCTCTTAATGAAGTCTCCCAGGCCACCACCGGCAACCAACGTGGCGATGGCGGCGATACCCACGATAAGCATCGAGGAAACTCGAATTCCTGCAAGTATCACGGGCCATGCCAGAGGAAGCTCAACCCTGAGCAGCACCTGCAGCGGACTTAGGCCCATGCCTTTCGCACTCTCCAGAACCCCTGGGTCAATGCCGTCGAGACCGGTAATGGTGTTTCGAAGGATTGGCAGCAGTGAATAGAGAAACAGCGCGATGAACGATGGTGCGAAACCCAGTCCAACAAGCGGGATAAAAATCACAAATAGTGCCAGGGAGGGGATGGTCAAAAAGACCGACGCAATGGATAGGGCCAGCTCCCTAGCAAGCTGGTTGCGTCTGGTCACGATGCCGGTGACGATGGCGAATACGCCAGCCGTCACCAGCACCGAAACCACATAGCCCACATGTTGGGCTAACGCCTCTAGAACTTGCTCTTGGCGACCAAAAGCAAACTCTAGAAGGCTGAGTAGAAAATCCACCGATCTACTTAGTCGATCAGACCTTCAGCGACTAGGAAGTCGCGTGCGACATCTGCTGGGTCTTCACCCTCTGCAGACACCTTGCCGTTTAGCTCGGCCATCTTGATGTTGTCCAGTGGTGCCAGAACGGCTTCGATGATGCCATCGAATGCCTCAGGCGCCTCGTTGTACTTGTCCTGGCGGATGGTTCCCGAGACGTTGTACAAAATGTTTACGCCTGGGTCGGTTACCAGAGTCAGTCCAAGTGCTGGAATACGGCCGTCGGTGGTGAATACCTCACCGAAGTCGCAGTTGTTGTTTGCGGTCTCGGTGTAGATGATTCCGGTGTCGAGAATGAGCTGCTGGTTGTCCGGCAGATCGATTCCGGCGTGGGTCTCGGTGAGAATCAGGCCGTCAGGACGGCTTGGGAACTCAGACTCCATGCAGACCACGGCGTCAGAGTTGTCACGGACATACTCCATCATCGACTTGAGGTCGAATGCTCCACCGTTAGCCTCTGTCACCTCTGGGCTCGATGCGAATCCGTAGGTGTTGTTGAATGGCGAGCGACCAACCCAGACAATGCCGTTCTCGGCAAGGTCCATGTCACGAACGCCTGAGGTGAGGACCTCTGGGTCAAAGCTTGGGTCGGACTGTCCTAGGTGGACGGTCCAGCCGGTGCCGTTGTACTCCATGTAGATGTCGATCTCACCCGACTCGAGTGCTGCGCGAGCGACGTTGGTGCCACCGAGGTTTACCTTGTTGTCTACCTCTGCACCTGCAGCCTCAAATGCTGCAACCATCATCTCGCCAAGAATTAGCTGCTCGTCGAAGTCCTTTGATCCGACAGCAACGGATACGCCTGATAGGTCATACTCCGAAAGAGTTCCGCCTGAGCTGGACTCGTCCGAAGCGGCGCATCCTGAAAGCGCCAACGCTGCAACAGCGCTAATCGCCAACATTGAGAATTTCTTAGAATGCTTCATGCTTCTCTCCTTTGGTTTGCCCCTAGGTTAGGCGGACACAAGGGGTCTCACTAAATTCAGTTGTGCAAATGTCAACTAATTGGGTTAGGTTGGATAAATGCGCACTCACAGCTCCGGGCTTACTAGAGACCTTGAAGTGATTGAGGCTTTGTCCCTTGCTGAGTCCTTCACCCAGGGTGGCCTGGGAGTAAATCGCGTTGCCGAGATAACCGGCAGGGACAAGGGGCAGATTTCTCGGGTTTTGAGCACTCTCGCCGCCACCGGACTTGTTGACAGGGACACCAAAACCAAGAGATACGCACTTGGTCACCGCTTTTACTCACTCTCCATGAGAACCCGCGAAGCCCACCTTGCTCTCCAGGCAGAGTCCCGGCTCGCAGAACTTGTAGCACAGGTCCAAGAGACCGCTCACCTAAGCGTCCTCAGGGGCGGTCGGGTCTTGACTGTAAAAACGCTGGTTGCTGCCGATGCCGTCCGTCGCTCCGGTTGGGACGGAATCCTCTCTAACGCCGGCATCACCGCCTCAGGTCGAGCGATGCTTGCCGGCCTCACGGACAGCGAGATTGAGCTTTGGTGGCAAGAGCATGCCCTCGATGATCCACTTCCCATCCTCACAATTGACCTTCCCAATCCCCCCGAGCCGATTAACCCAAAGACGAAGCGGGCCAGGAGGCCAGCGCGAAGCCTCAAGCAGTTCATGGCAATGCTGCAAGAGGTTAGAGATCTCGGCTATGCGATTAGTGATGAGTTCCAAAGCGGCATCATTGATGCCGCCGCTCCCGTTAGGGACTCAAGCAATGTGGTAATCGCTGCTATCAGCGTTGGTGCATCGGTAGATCGAATCGGAGACCAGACCGACCAGCTGGGTCAGTTCGTGTCGGGTGCAGCAATTCGGCTCTCGATGGACCTAGGCGCTCCTATTGTTGGTCCAGCCTAGGCGTGAAATGATTCAACTATGACCAGCGTTGCTTTCATAACCGGAGGAGCCTCCGGGTTTGGCCTAGAGCTTACGAAGAAGCTCAAGGCGCTCGGCTGGACCGTTTACGCCGCCGATAAGGATTCCAAGGCAGTAGCTCTAACAAAGGAGTTTGGTGCGGTTCCGGTCACCTTAGATGTCACCGATGCCAAGAAAACCAAGTCTGCAATTGATGCCCTCATCAAAAAGGAGGGCCGGCTAGACCTCTTGGTCGCAAACGCCGGATTTGGCAACTTCTCCACCGTTGAGGAAATGACCAGCGAGCAGGTGCAGCAGATATTTGCTGTGAACGTCTTTGGCGCTGAGGCGTGCATCCGGGCGGCCCTACCGCAAATGCGCAAGCAGCGCTCGGGCAGGATTCTAATCACCACCTCAGTAGTTGCTCACGTCTCCCTGGCGGGACTTGGTTGGTATGCGGCAACCAAGCACTCGATGAAGGCAGTGGCTAATGCTCTCAGGCAAGAGGTGCGGGAGCTGGGGATCTTCGTTTCAACGATCGAGCCTGGGACCTCAAAGACCGGGTTTGGTGCGGTTGCCTTCGGGCTTCTGACAGATGGCAGGTCTGTTAGCGAATACGACACCGTCATGAAGGGTGTTAACAAGTGGCTGGGTGGAATGTATCGAATCTCTCCTGGGCCCCAGAAGGTCGTCAACAAGATGCTGAAGGCCGCAACTAGCGCTAGGCCAAGGGCCCACTACCCAGCGAGCTGGGACGTCAGGGCTCTAAAGGTGGTCTTTTACGTAGTACCAAGGCGTTGGCTAGACGACTTTATTCTTTGGCTCGCTAAGCACTAGAGCGAGTGAAGGGAATCGAACCCGCGCCACCAGCTTGGGAAGCTGGAGTTCTGCCATTGAACTACGCTCGCAGTTTTCTAGATTTTAGCCATCGCCAAGCCTTCACTAAATAGACTCAAACGATGCGCATCCCAGAGCCGGAGGTCATTGACCCCACAAGTGTTCCCAGCCTCAAATGGGGCATTATCGGTCCCGGTGGTATCGCCGAGGTGTTTGTGGCGGCCTGCCAAAAACACACGACTCAAAAGTTTCATGCGGTGGCGTCTCGAACCCCCGGTAGAGCTGAGGAGTTCGCAAAGAAGTTTGAGATTCCAAAGACTCACGACAGCTATGAGGCGCTCGTAGCCGACAGCGAGATAGATGCCGTCTACATCGCCAGCTGGCAGGTCGAGCACTACGAGCACGCGATGCTCGCGCTAAATTCGGGTAAGCACGTTCTGGTTGAAAAACCCATCACCGTGCTCCCCGAACATGCAAAAGAGATCTTTGCTCTCGCTAGAGAAAAGGGTCTGCTTGCAATGGAGGCGATGTGGACAAGGTATTTACCTCAAAGCACGATTATCCGAAAGCTTTTAGCCTCGGGCGAGCTCGGTGAGCCGCAGCTTTTTGCTGCCAACTTCTCAGCTGACAACCGCCACATCGCAAGACTTTGGCAAAAAGGTGGTGGAAGCATCATCTATGACATGGGCATCTACCCAATTGCTATGTCGCAGCAGTTCTTGGGTAGCCCCTCGAAGATCACGGCTACGGGCACTCTCCACGAGAGTGGGCTCGATGCCGAAAGCCACTCGGTGTTTGAATACGCCTCTGGTGCCAGGGCCCAGGTAACTGCATCCGGCATCGCAACTTTGCCCACAACTGCAAGCTGTTCCTTTGAGAACGCTGTAGTTGTGGTCGACGAGCCGTTCTTTGTGCCATCCGGTATCAAGCTCAGGGACAAGGAGCTCTACTTCACCGAAGAGGTATGGAGCGACGAAACTGAGGTTCGTGGCCACGATGGCCTCAGCTACCAGGCAACCTGGTTTGCAAAGTACGTCTCAGAGGGCCGAGTTGAGTCTGAGGTTCACCCTGCCAATGAAGTTATTGCTGGCATCGAGATAGCCGCGGAGATATGCAAGCAGATGGGCGCTGAGCCTCTTTAGGCTCTTACTCCAATAATCATTGGGTTGTGGAAAGAGTCCTTAAAGGCTTTTTCGCTTGCTCCGCTTCTGTCTAGGTATGGCGTAATGCCCCCTAGGTGGAAAGGCCATGCAGCGCCCATGATCATGCATAGATCTATGTCTTGAGGAGTCTGGACAACCTTCTCCTCCAGCATTAGCTTTACCTCTTTGGCGAGACCTACCTGGACTGACTCAAAGATCTCGGCAGCTGTTCTGGCATTTCTTCCTCCAGCAACAATCTCCACTGCCTTTTTGTCATAACCCTTGATCTTGCCCTTGGCATCGCGCTCCAGCAGCTTGCCATGCTCGGCTAGCTTGTGAAGGTTCTCACTCGCATAGAAGCGGTCCTGGTTGAACGCGTGCATCGAATCGAGCACATGTGCGCCGACTTTTAGGCCCACCAGCTCAAGAAGATCAAACGGGTTCATTGGCAATCCCAATGGGGCAATTGCGGAGGCAACCTCTTCAAAGCTGGCTCCCTCATCGACGGCTCGCATAGCCTCACCGAGCAGGTAGCCGAGCAGTCGGTTCACGACAAAGCCGGCTGAATCTGAGGTGATCACAGCGGTTTTCTTTAGGTTCTTAGCAACCTCCATGGCCGTGGCGACTGCCTCATCGGAGCTCTTCTTGGCCCTAACCACCTCAACAAGTGGCATCACGGCTACCGGGTTGAAGAAGTGGAAGCCCACCAGACGCTCTGGGTGCTTCAGGGTTTTCGCCATTGCGTCAACCGATAGCGACGAGGTGTTGGTGGCGAGGATGCAATCCTCGCTGACAACCTCTTCGATCTTTGCGAATACCTCTTGCTTGATCTTTAGCTCTTCAAACACTGCTTCGATTACCCAGTCGCAATCAGCGAAGGCTGCATAGTCCAAGGAGCCAGAGAGGTTACCGACATAGCGATTGCGGTTATCTAAGCTGAGTCTTCCTTTTTCTACGAGCTTGTCTAGCTCTGAGGTGATGTACTCAATGCCCTTATCGATGCGCTCCTGAGAGACGTCGGTAATAACTACCGGCACCTCTAGCCTGCGCAAAAACAGCAGGGCAAACTGCGAGGCCATCAGGCCTGCACCTAGGACTCCAACTTTGCCCACCTTGCGAGCTAAAGCCTTGTCGGGAGCTCCGCTGGGTTTCTTAGCGTGCTTCTGCACCAGGTTGAATGCGTAGATGGAAGCTCGGAACTGATCCGATGCGATTAGCTCCTCGATTGCATCGTCTTCACGCTTGAAGGCTGCTTCTTTGCTACCGCTCTTGGCAGCCGCAATTAGGTCGAGTGCTAGATATGGCGACAGTGGTACCTTGCCAAGTTTTTCCTCAACGGTGGAGCGGGCTATAGAAACCGCCGGCCCCCACATCGTTGCCTTCTCGACGGCCCCAGGCTCGTGCTTGCGCTTAACCTTCTTGCCCCCGATTACCTCATCAGCCCAGGCGAGGGACTCTTCAAGGAATCTCGCAGAGCCAAACATCTTGTCCGCGATGCCCAGCTCCAAAACCTCTTCGGGCTTGAGCATGCGATTTTGCTTAAGTGGGTTTTCCAGAATTACCTTCAGGGAGTTGCGAATACCAATCAGGTTTGGAAGCAGGTAGGCGCCACCCCAACCCGGAATCAGGCCAATGAAGACCTCTGGCAGTGCGACGGCAGGAGCGGTCTCGTTAATGGTTCGGTAGTTTGCATTGAGAGCTATCTCGAGGCCACCGCCTAAGGCAAGGCCGTTAATGAACACGAAGCTTGGGACTCCCAGTCCGTCCAGTTTTTCTAGCGAGTAGTGCCCGAGCTCTGCGATGAGCCTTCCGATCTTGCGATCTTTGATGTCCTGGACGTGCGAGAGGTCCGCACCTGCTGCAAGATAGTAGGGCTTGCCTGTTACTGCAACGGCGTGAATCTCCTTCTTCTTTGCCCGCTCCTTAAGCTCATCTAGCTTCTCGGCGAACTGCAGGAGGGTGTGGGGACCTAAGGTGTTCGGCCTGGTGTGGTCCTTGCCGTTGTCGAGGGTGATCAGAGCAATTGTCCTGCCCGATGGCATCTTGACGTCCGAGACGTAGGAGTGCGTTACTACCTCGTCATCGGCCTCTAGAAGTGGCGCGTACTTATCCATTATTAGCCTTTGTAGTTTGAGTTTTCCCAGATGACCGTGCCGCCCATACCCAGGCCAATGCACATCGTGGTCATTCCGTAGCGGACCTTTGGATTGTCCTCGAAGTGTCGCGCTAGCTGGTTCATGAGCCTGACACCTGACGATGCGAGCGGGTGCCCCATGGCAATCGCTCCACCCCAGGGGTTGATCTTTGGGTCGTCGTCGGCAAGTCCGAAGTGGTCGAGGAAGCTAAGAACCTGAATTGCAAAGGCCTCGTTTATCTCGATAAGACCGATGTCGTCCATCTTGAGACCTGCCTTCGCAAGCGCCTTCTCTGTCGCGGGAATTGGACCAATTCCCATGATCTCTGGCTCCACGCCAGCAAATGCAAAGCTGACCATCTTCATCTTTGGCTTCAGGCCATATTTCTTGACAGCGCCCTCGCCTGCGATGAGCGACATTGTTGCTCCATCGGTGAGTGGTGAGGCATTTCCTGCGGTGACCTTGCCGTGGGGCCTAAAGGGGGTCTTCAGATCCCTCATGCCATCAAGGGTTGACTCTGGCCTGAGTAGTTCGTCTGTGGTTACCAGGTTCCAACCCTCATCACTGGCTGCCGAAACGGGGATGAGGTCTTTCTGAATCTTGCCATCTGCATAGGCTTTTGCAGCCTTTTGCTGGCTTGCAACGGCAAATGCGTCGCTTCGCTCCTTGGTGAGGTGGGGGAAGCGGTCGTGAATCTTCTCAGCGGTGTTGCCCATGTTCATCGCACTTGGGTCAACTAGCTTTTCGGCGAGGAACCTTGGGTTTGGGTCTGCCCCCTCACCCATTGGGTGGTGACCCATGTGCTCGACACCACCGGCGAGGGCAATGTCGTAGGCGCCGATACCGATTGCGCTTCCTGTCGTGGTGACAGAGGTCATCGCTCCCGCGCACCAGCGATCGATTGAGTAGCCGGGAACCGAAAGTGGCAATCCGGCAAGAATGCTTGCGGATCTACCAATCTGCAAGCCCTGGTCGCCGTATTGGGTGGCGGCGGCAATAGCAACGTCGTCGATGGCCTCTTTGGGCAAGTCTGGGTGGCGCTCAAGCAGGCCAATCATGGTCTTCACCACCAGGTCGTCGGCCCTGGTCTTCCAGTAGACGCCCTTTTCACCCGCCTTACCAAATGGGGTTCTAACACCGTCAATGAAAAAGACATCTTGGGTCTGCATTTAGTTCCTCACTAGGTTCTTACGGTTAGCCTGCCTCGCGGCCTCGTCCTGGGCAAGAGTAGTTCTCACAAGCCCTGGCGAGAGCTCAAAGGCATCGACCAGACTTTCGGCGTGGGGCTTGATTCTTGGTAGCAGTCTGGTGTCGATGTATTCGGTGATAGCCTCGGCCCTTGCTGCAGAGAGACGACCGTTTATCAAATACCAATCGAGGTTGTCCTCCAGCAACGTGAACCCGTAGAGGTCCCTGAGCCAGGTCAGAATCTTGAGCGAGTCTGCGTCCTTGATTGTCTTGAGGGCTGAGGTGAAGGCCTCCCACATAATCAGCTCGGCATGAGCCTTCGCGGCCTTAATCAGGTCGTTCTGGTGCCGGTTAAAGAGCTCGGCCTGCTTTGCCTTGTCACTGCCTGCTGCCTTTAGCTTGTTGGCGATGTTGGCGACCATGGTGTGAACGCGATCGGTGAGGAGCTGGTGCTGGTGCTCCTCGTCTTTCACGTAGCCAACCGACCGTGCGGTTGAGCCGAAGTCAACAATGTTCTGGGCTAGCCCCCTGAGGCCACCGCGATTAATGGTTGCTTCGCCAAACTGGCCAGCGACATATTGCGCAAGTGTTCCAAAGTCTGGCGACTTGAAGGCCTTGGCGTAGTCACCCAAAAGCCGCTTCGCCACCAGCTGCAACATGACGTTGTTGTCACCCTCGAAGGTGACATAAACATCAAGGTCAGCCCTGAGGCCGGTGAGCCTGTGCTCAGCCATAAAGCCCTGCCCGCCACAGGCCTCGCGGCACTCCTGCACGGTATTTAGCGAATACCAGGAGCTAAGAGCCTTGGCAGCTGCCGAGACTGTCTCTAGGTCTGATCTTGACTCGTCGGTGTCATTCTCACCGGTGAAGACGGCGTGGTACTGGTTCAACATCTCCTGGTGAGTGAAGATCTGAGCGTAGGTCCGGGCAATCAGGGGGATCAGCCTGCGCTGGTGCCTGCCGTAATCGAGCAGTGTGGTCTCCTCGCCATCGCTGCCATGGAACTGCTTACGAGCAAGGGAGTACCTAACGGCAATGTCTAACGCGAGCTTCTGGGCATTTGTCACAGCACCGGTCAAAGACACTCGACCCTGCACCAATGCTCCTAGCTGAGTGAAAAAACGGCGTCCCTTATTCTCGATGCTGGAGGTGTAGGTGCCGTCAGGCTCGACATCTGCATAGCGATTGAGCAGGTTGGCCCTGGGAATGCGAACCTGGTTGAAGTAAAGACGACCGTTGTCGATTCCATTTAGCCCACCCTTTAGACCATCGTCCTCGGCTCCGACTCCAGGTAGGAGCTTTCCGCGCTTACGCAGCGGAACATAGAACGCGTGCACTCCCTGGTTGTCTCCCTCCGTATAGAGCTGGGCAAAGACGACAGCCGCCTCGCCGTGAAGGGCGGCATTGCCGATGTAGTCCTTATAGCTGTGACGGTCTGGGGTGTGAACCACGAACTCCTGGGTAGCTGGGTCGTAGGTTGCGGTGGTGCCAATCGACGCAACGTCAGAGCCGTGACCTGTCTCGGTCATTGCAAAACAGCCCGGTGTGTCCAGTCTGGTAACCCCTGGAAGGAAGGTTTTGTGATGGTAGTCGGTGCCCAGGTTGAGAATTGCCGATCCAAACAAGCCCCACTGGACACCGAACTTTATCTGCAGCGAAGCATCCCCCAGGATCAGCTCCTCAAAGCTTGAGAGCGATCCGCCCGGGTTGCGCTGTCCGCCGAGTTCCTCTGGAAAGCCGTATTGCGTCGCATTTTCTTTGACCAGGGTCCTTAGCGACTTCAGCGCCCACTCTCGATGTTTCTCCATCGAGGCGCCCGCTGGGGTAAAAAGCTCTTTTTCTTCGATGACGCTTCGGGTGTGGCGTCTGATTTCTGCCCACCGGCCGAGGATTTTCTCCCCTACTTCGGCAACGTCTAATTGAATGTCTTCTTCGAGATTCATGGTTGACCTCCGGCACTAGTCAACTCCGCATTTGAGAAAAGAAAAAGCAGTGTCTTCTTATTTCGTGACGGGCGACAAAAGCGTTTGGTTTGCCGCGTCATTGTATGTAGGAAACCTACAAAGCAGGCAACAAAAATTGGATGGTTTGACTAACTAGTCGCCCTTGAACTTTGCCTGCTTCTTGGTGACAAAGGCCTTCATGCCGCGTGCAACGTCCTTGGTTCCCATGAGTTTTGCGAGCCTGGGGAAGAGGTTTGCCTTTTCTGCCTCCTTGTCAGGCGCTCTCGCAGATTCCAGGGTTGCCTGAACGGCCAAGGGGGCCTGGTCTGCAATTCTCTGAGCCAGTTCGATTGCCCTTTCCAGCTCCTGTCCCGGCTCCACGATCTCATTGATCATGTTCATCTCAAGAGCCTCTTGGGCTCCCCAGCGATCCCCGGTCAGCAGATAGCGCATTGCTCTGGCGTGGCCTGCAACCTCAGGCAGCCTTATGGTTCCTCCCCCAAAGGGGAGGATTGCTCTTGAGACCTCTAGCTGGCCAAACTTGGAATCATTTGCCGCAATAACAACATCGCTCGCAAGTGCGAGTTCGACCCCGAGGGTGTAGCAGGTGCCGCGAGTTGCCATCACTACCGGCTTACTCACCTGCTTTGTGGAGATGCCCCATGGATCTAGTCCGCCCTGAGGAACCATTTGAAGCTTTCCCTTTTGCATCTTTGGTCCCACGTCAAAAAGATCTAGTCCTGCAGTGAAGTGTTCGCCGTGTGCAAAAAGGACGCCGACTCTAAGTTCCTTGTTTCTGTCGAGCTCACCATAGGCAAGCGATAGCTCATGCAGCAGCTGCTCGTCTGCTGCATTCAACTTTTCGGGGCGATTGAGGCCAACTAGAAATAGATGGCCGCGCTGTTCGGTGGTTATCTTCTGAGACACAACCAAGAGGCTAAACGCTCTCGGTTAGCTGCGCCACCCGCTGCGGAGAGATTTGTAGCAAAACTCCAATGTCTCGCATGCTTAGACCCTGGGATCTGAGCCTTGCGACAATGTCCCTGATTTCTCTAGAGGCCTGCTCCTGCAGCCGCCTGGACTCGAGCATCTTCTCCTGAGCAGCCTCTAGGTCACAGACGATTCCGGGCAGGCTGGTCTCAATTTTCACGATTATGTCGCAGCGCTCAATTCCCTGGTTCTCATGAACCAAGTCTTTGATTTGCTCCGTGGCACTATCCAGACGACGCGAGGAAAACACCAGATCGCCAAGCTGAGGAACCTTAACCTCCCAAAGCCCGGCTTTGCGCTCGCACTCCGCAGAAATCTCCATGGAGATAGGTTACTGGATTTGTCTAGGGGCTATTTACTTGATTTTGGCCAGGTAAGGGTAATTGAAGCGACCGCGAGGGAGACGAGAGGAAACATGGCAAGTGGCCAGGCTATGGAAATGCACCAAATCGCGATTAGGCCAACAATCGTGTTGGAAACATGTCCCACCCAAAGCCTGATTTTCCGCCGTCGAGCCAAGATCGCTAGCCCGATGTTGAGAAGTGAAATCACGCCCAGGGCAATAAATAAATAGGCGACGAAAGTGGCTAGGTCCTCCAACTAGTCGCCCTTTAGCTGTTTCACGATTCGATTTGCCGCCATCTTCAGCGGTCTAATTGTGGTTACCCGGTCCTCTTTGGCAAACATCTCGGCAGTCTGGTTGTCCAGGGCCGTTAGGTAGAGCTCGCCCCCGTAGTCCAGAGACTTGAGGCTCTCCAGCAGCAGGGTGTTTGTCGACCTGTCGGGGGCTGTGCAGATAAGGGTGCCGGTCTGGTGGATCGGGAGCATCTTGGCAAAATCAGGGTCGCCAACATCTCCAAAGAGAGTCTCCGCCCCGAGCTCCCTGGCTCTTGCCAGAGCATCAGGATCAAGATCTACTGCCAGCACAGAAGAGCCGGATGAGATAAGTCCCGATATCACCTCGGTGCCAAACCTTCCAGAGCCGATGACAATTGCATCGAAGCTCAAAGACTGGCTCTCTTCGTCAACAGCACTCGCCTTACCCCTCTCAAAGAGGTGCATGAAACCCTGCATTAGCGGAAACAGTTTGTCCGTGTAGAGGATTAGGTAGCTCGAAACGGTGATGGTGAACACCGCAACGAGCGTCACAAGGCTCAGAACCGCAGAGTCCACCTGGCCCAGCGAGTAGCCCAGGGCAATCAAAATCAGAGAGAACTCGGAAATCTGAGCCAGTGCGACTCCGGTTCGAAAGGAGGTGATTGATCGATAGCCCATCCAGCCCATGATGGCAAAGACAATCAGCGGCTTACCGACCAGCACAAACACCGAAAGCACGATTGCAGGCCACAACTGACCCAACGCATCGGCGAAGGTTAGCGATGCACCCAATTCAATAAAGAAGAACAGCAGCATCACATCGCGAAGTGAGACCATGCGAGCGCCAAGGCTCTCTCGGTATGCGGTGGAGGCGAGCGAGACTCCTGCAACAAAGGCGCCGATTTCCATGCTCAAGCCAATGAGAATGCTGATCGCTGCCAGCACGATTGCCCACGCCACCCCAAACAGCAAAGTGAGCTCCGGACTCTTTGAGATCCAGTCCAGAACCTTCTCAAGCACAAACTTCGATGCAAACGCGATAACGCCCAAGAACACTGCGCTCGAGGCAAGAGTCACGATCAGATCTGTCACCACCGAGCCCTCGCCCGGGTTTCCGATGGTGACAATTACCACCATTGCTGCCACCACCAGGATGTCCTGAACGATCAGGATTCCAACGGCAATCCGGCCGTAGAGCGTATCGAGCTCTCGCTTGTCGCCGATGAGTTTGATGATGATGATCGTCGAAGAAAACGTCAGTGCCACGGCGATGTAGAAAGCGGTGGTGGCCTCAAAACCAAATAGCATCGCAATTCCGAAGCCCACGGCTGCCGTGAAGGCAACCTGTGAGAGCCCCGCCACAAGCGCCACCTTGCCTGTCGAGCGAATCATGTGGAAATCAAGCTTTAGCCCAACCAAAAACAGCAATATCGCTATGCCAAATTTGGCGAAGAGTCTGATTTCCTCCGCTCCCTCAACCAGGTTGAAAGCCGTCGGACCAGCAAGAATGCCGACGATTATGAATGAGACAACTACAGGCTGGCGAAGCAGCTTGGCAATAGCCCCGGCTGCTACCGCGAGCGCCAAGATGAGCGCGACTGAAACAAAGGAGCCTTCGACCATGGCCAAAGTCTACTTTTGATTGATTTCCAGACTGTTTCCGCCGGGCTGACGTCTTTGTGCTTTGCAGGTTCTCGCTCAGCTAGCATTCACAGATGCTCAACAAAGATGACTTCTCCGCCCTCGCCCACTCCAGACGTTCAACCAGAGACTTCCTGCCTGATTTAGTCTCCGATGCAGACCTCGCTGCCGTTCTTGAAGACGGCATGAGCGCCCCTAGCTGGTCTAACACCAGACCGTTCATGTTTGCCATCGCCACAGGTGATCAAAGAGACCGCATAAGCGCTGCTCTGGTTGCAAGGCTGCAAGAAAATGCGGAAGTCCCAGGCATGGGGATGAACCCTGACTACACCCACGAGACCCCCTACCCCCCAGGCCTAATTGAGCGGAGCCAGCGAGTTGGCAAAGGCATATACGACACCCTCGGAATCGACCGGGCGGATAAGGAGTCCAGGTTTCGGTTCATGCAGCGAAACTACGAGTTCTTTGGCGCTCCAGTGGCGCTCTTCTTTTTCGCTCACCGCGGTCTTGGTCACTTCGGAACTCTTGACCTAGGTCTTTTTATGGAAGCGGCGATGCTATCGGCCGAAGCCAGGGGCCTGGGCACGTGCGCGCAAGGGTATCTCGGTAACTATCCGGACATCATCAAGGCAGAGTTTGAGGTTCCCGAGGAGTATGCTCTGGTTTGCGGCATGAGCCTCGGCTACCCCTCCGATCACCCAATCAATTCCTGGGAGGCGGAGCGTCTTCCGCTATCTGAAATGACAGCTAACCCTAGGGTCAATTAGCTTTTAAGCGGGTGCCGTTTTCCGTTCAGCAGGGTCGAGATGAAGGTGTGCCTGACAAAAACCTTGTAGGTGACTAGTCCCATCGAGATCGTCAGCACGCTGGTTAGCAAGATGGTTGCAATGGCACCAAACCCATTTGTTCCAAGGGTAAATAGGAAGAAAAAGACAAGCGGCAGGTGGACAAGATAGAGCCAATAGCTTGCATCTGAGAGAAACCGCATGATTTTGCTAGGTCTATCTGCCAACCGCAAGAAAAGCCCAATTACTCCAAAGCTACCCAAAGCGGCCGCAATCCCGTATGTCACCCCCACAAGCTCCCAACCGGTGTCTTGAGAAAAGAAGAAGAGCGTAAAAACCAATAGGAACAATGTGGTTAGCAGCACCGCACGATTTCTCAAAAACCCCAGCCAGCTATCTTTTTGGTGGAAGGCAATCGCCCCGGCAAGAAAAACCCAGAAATACCAGGCCAGAAGCCCCGGCTCAGGAAAAAGGACCGTGCTGGTGCCCAGTTCCCCTTGATCGTTCAGAACACTTGGCAGCAGCGGCATCAAAAGAGCCATCAGGACCATTGCGACCGCCGGGTGAATGTTGGGAAGTTTTTCCAGCTTGACTAAGCGGGTCAGAAGGACAAAAACAAGGCTGAAGAAAATCAAGAAGTAAAGAAACCACAGGTGCTGGAAGTCAACCGGCAGGATCTCAAAGGTGCTGCGGCCAGTTATCCAGGCCCCTTGGCTGGTCCAGTTGTTGGCAAATGTGACCGGTAGCCAAAAAATTATCAATGGCAGCGCGATTCGCCCAAGGCGATTTGCAAGGTAGGAGCCAGCCCCACGCGAAGACACCAGGTAGGCCGCGAAAAAACCTGAAATCAAAAAGAATGCCGGCATGCGGAAAACGTGCAGAACCTGATTTGTATAAGCGACAAACAAGAATTCTGAAACACTCGCCGGTTTTTGGTAAAGGTAGACAAAGACGGCCGCGTGAAAAAGCACACCCAGCAATAAAAGCGAGGCTCTTGCCGCATCTAGGGCGTGAATTCGCGACATGCTTCAGAGACTACGGGATAAGGGAACCTCTCTCAACGAAGAGGGTGCTCCCTTTTGGAGTCTCAAATGCGCCACCGCACTTCTGGATCAATCAATTTCATCGCGTGTCTCCAGGTAATAGATGTCTGTGTATTCGCTGAGTGTTCATCCAGTTCCCTAACCTCGTGGCAAGGAGCAACGTAGGCTCTCCCGGTGACAAAGAGAAGGATCCTCGCCTGGACTGCGTCTTTGGCGACACTTGCGCTTATTGCAGTTGGCACTCAGTTCTGGGCACTTGGTCAATCTCGTCTAGGTGGATTTGATAGTCCCCTCAACGTTCCCCCTCTTGCAGAGTCGACAATGGAAGGTTCTGTTCGCACGTTCGACCTGGCCTTGCAGGCCGGAAATACAGAGTTTGTAGAAGGAAATCCGGTTGAGACCTGGGGGATAAACGCCTCCTATCTGGCTCCGACTCTTCGAGCTGCAGACGGTGAGCAAATCAAAATAAATGTTGCGAACTCGCTGCCAGAGGATACGACGCTGCATTGGCATGGTCTTCATGTGCCTGCGGTGATGGACGGTGGACCCCACCAACCCATCCACATGGGAGCCACGTGGACACCCCACTGGACTGTGTCACAGGCTGCATCAACTAACTGGTATCACCCTCACCTACACGGTAGGTCCGAGGCTCACGTCAAACTAGGTGTCGTTGGGATGTTCATCGTTGATGATTCCGAGGAGTCGGCCCTGGATCTCCCAAGGACCTACGGCTTTGATGATCTCCCAATAATCATTCATGATGCGCCGGTGGGTTTGACGGCGGGCAATCCGCTTGACTTTATTTATGAACTCTTTGGCGCCAGGGATGGGGACAGCCTCACATTGATAAACGGTCAATACGAACCGTATTTTGATGTCTCGACGTCGCTCCTGCGTCTAAGGCTTCTAAACGCGTCAATTGGAGATGTTTTTGAATTTTCCCTAAGTGACTCAAGAGACTTTTCAATAATCGCATCCGAGGGCGGGCTTTTTGAAAAGCCCCTGACGCAAGACAGTCTCCTGATGTCTCCTGGGGAACGATACGAAATCGTCGTCAAATTTCAACCAGGTGAGGCTGTCACACTGAACCGCTCAATACTAGATGATGATGGAACCCTGGGGGTTCCAGAATCAACAATTGAGTTCAGAGCGACGTCAGCGCTTTCACGTAATGCAGAGATTCCGGCGACTTTGGCCGACCTTGCTGCAACGAATACCGACGGTGTTGTTAGAACAAGAAACTTCGACATGTCTGGTGTCGAGATCAACGGCCTAATGATGCAAATGGACCGCATTGATCAGGTTGTACACGCAGGCACCAAAGAGATTTGGGCCGTTAGAAATTTGGACAGACGTGAACTGCACAATTTCCACGTTCATGGGGTCTCGTTCAGGGTCCTCAGTGTGGGTGGAGAGGCACCAGGGTCGCATCAAAGTTGGGACAAAGACACGGTATTGATTCCACCCGAAACCACTGTTGAACTCCTGGTTACCTTTCCGGAAGCAGCTTCAGAAGGATGGCCCTTTATGTTCCACTGTCACTTCCTGAGGCACGAAGGTAGAGGCATGATGGGCCAGTACCTAGTGGTGGAACCTGGAAGCAGCTTGGAGCCAGCGGACCACATGATCTCTTCTGGGGGGCATAGCCACTAGAGGCGCCTAGAAATGAAAAACCCCTCCCGAAGGAGGGGTTTTCACTTTGTGGAGACTAGGGGGATTTATTTACCCCTCCAAACCAATGGTCTAGGGCCTATGTTTTGTGAAATCAGACTATAAATCAGACTATGAATTAGACGTGGGCTAAAAATCTGGCGCCATCTCAGAAATTTAGACTAACTAGACTCGGGCTGTGATTAGTCGACTAATAAACACATTTGTAGCTTTGCTCGGCCACAAAATGCTTAATGTAGCCGCCCTAACAAGTCTTGTCGGTTCGATTGTGGCTCTGTTGCTGTTCGTAATTGACCCTCGCGAGCTTCTGGGGGTGTCGATTTGGGAGAAACCTCTGAAGTTCCTAATTTCAGCAACTTTATATTCAGCAACGTTTTCCTGGCTTTTTACCTTCGTCGAAAGAGGCAAGGGTCTCGCATCCAAGCTGGGAAACCTCATCGCCGTTATGTTGCTAGTCGAGCTTGCGGTTATTGTGGGCATGGCGTCTGTGGGGTCCACCAGCCATTTCAACGTTTCGACCCCCTTCAACATAGCTGTCTGGAGTCTGATGGCAACCGCTATCACAGCAGTCTGGGTGGCAACTTTTTTGCTCTCAATTGGGTTATGGAACTCGCGGAGAATGTCCGATGACCTTCGGCTAGCCGTTCGGTGGGGAATAGCTCTGGGGCTTGCAGGCATGGGCATTGCATTCACTATGACGCCGCCTCAACCGCAGCAGATTCTCCCGGAGAACTGGGTTGGTGTTGCAGGTGCGCACACTGTCGGGGCAGCAGATGGCGGGCCTGGTGTGCCTTTCTTTGGCTGGTCTACTGAGGCGGGCGATCTTCGAATTTCTCACTTTCTAGGCCTACACGCCCTACAGGTGCTCCCGTTGGTCGCTGCCGTTGTCACGGTAATTTTCGCGACCCACCTCGTCCGTAGAGCGATAATCATCGGCGCAGCCGTGGCCTATGCCCTATTGATTGTCTTTACCTATGTGCAAGCGCTTCTTGGTGAGACAGTTGTCCAGCCTTCATCTCTCTTTTTTGTGGGGATTATTTTGATTATCGGGGTCATAACGAGCAGCTTCTTACTCTTATGGCCACGAGCGGGCATGGCAGTAAGAGATCGAGCCATCTAAGAAGAGGGTCATCGCGCCCTCTCTGGATAAAAACAGCCAAACCGCCTATCTCGTTGGGGCCAGACCCGAAAAATAAGAAAAACCCCTCCCGAAGGAGGGGTTTTCACTTTGTGGAGACTAGGGGGGTCTATTTACCCCACCAAACCAATGGTTTAGGGCCTATGTTTTGTGAAATCAGACTATAAATCAGACTATTTTTAGGCTGGCTTGACCCTCTTTTGTGGAGGCGAACGTGAGGGGTTCGAAGATGGAATGGTGGGTTGAGCTAAAGTCGGACTTTTCTAATTACAAGTTCTCCTAAGAGAACGGCCAAGACTGAAATCCCGAAGTCACCAATTACTGGCTCTAGAAAGGAAAAGATGCGATGAAACGCTGGGCCAGCTGCAACTGCATAGGCTCTTATCATCCAAGCCTGGTGGGATGCTACGTCTCTTTTTCGTATAGATCTGAAAGCAAGCAGCGGAAAAAGCAGCATGAGCG
>Ga0222718_10001613_pt1 | contig 21115 bp, 38 predicted proteins | sample C33_27DmetaG_FD_165045 | JGI IMG/M metagenome (GOLD analysis project Ga0222718, IMG submission 165045) | Estuarine water microbial communities from San Francisco Bay, California, United States - C33_27D | ecosystem: Environmental > Aquatic > Marine > Unclassified | place: USA: California...
AAAGGACATATGGAGTGGGATACAGCATCAATATTTTAATAAAGTAAGTTATGAGCATAGTAGTAGATACTTCCTCTTGGGAAGCAGGTAAAGATTATCCGGAATGGATGAATCAAATATCTCTAGCAACAATATCCAAAGGGTATTTGTTACCTAATGAGACACCTAAAAAAGCATACCGTAGAGTAGCAGATACCGTAGCTAAAAGACTTGACCGTCCAGACCTAGCGAATAAATTCTTTCGTTATATGTGGAAAGGATGGTTGAACTTAGCCTCCCCTGTATTATCGAACACCGGAACCGACCGAGGATTACCGATCTCTTGCTTTGGAATTGACACGCCCGATTCAATTCGTGGTATTGGTTTGACCAATGCCGAGCTTATGAGACTAACCTCCCTCGGCGGTGGTGTCGGTATAGGGTTATCTCGAATTAGAGGAAGAGGAGATAAAATTGGTAGCGGAGATATGGGACAATCTGAAGGAGTTGTACCTTGGGCTAAGATTTATGACTCTACAATTATTGCTACCAACCAAGGTGCAGTAAGAAGAGGAGCAGCTTCTGTTAATCTGGATATCAATCACCCAGATATCAAGGAATTCTTACAAATACGTAGACCTAAAGGAGACCCTAATAGACAGTGTCTAAACCTTCATCAATGTGTTGTAGTGGATGATAGCTTTATGCAAAGATTAGAGCATAGAGACCCGGAAGCTATGGGATTATGGGTGGAAATACTTAAATCTCGAGTAGAAACCGGAGAACCTTATATTATGTATAAGGATAACGTAAATAATGCTAATCCTCCTGCATACGTAAAGAATAACTTGGATGTCACTATGACAAATATCTGTTCAGAAATTACTCTACATACAGATGAAGAGCATTCATTTATTTGCTGTCTATCATCGGTCAACTTGACTAAATGGCATGAGTGGAAAAACACTGATCTTATTGAGACTTCAATATACTTCCTTGATGGTGTATTAGAGGAATTCTTAGCTAAGACATCAGGTAGAGATTCTTTGATTAGAGCTCATAGAAGTGCTAAAAAAGGACGTGCTATTGGGTTAGGTGTATTAGGATGGCATACATTTTTACAAAATGAAAGAATACCTTTCAACTCTATTGCAGCAACCTCTTATACTCATCAGATTTTTTCACAGATTAAAAATCAAGCAGAAGCAGCTTCTAGAAAGCTGGCCGATGAGTACGGGGAACCGTTATGGTGTAAAGGTACAGGTATGAGAAATACACATTTACTAGCAGTAGCACCTACAGTATCTAATAGTACGATTTCTGGTGGAGTTTCTGCCGGTATTGAACCAGTTCCTGCTAATGTTTATACTTTTAATTCTGCAAAAGGTACTTTTATTCGTAAAAATCCTGCATTGGAAACATACTTAGAAGAAAGAGGAGCTAATACAGAAGAAGTATGGGATCAAATTATGAAAGATAGAGGTTCAGTTGCAAATCTACCAGAAGATGTAATGCCTTTAGAGGATAAGCAAATTTTCTTAACTTTTGCAGAAATCAATCAACTATCGTTAGTAGAACAGGCAGCTGTACGTCAAAAGTATATTGATCAAACTCAATCTTTAAATCTTGCTTTTGACCCAACAGATTCTCCTAAGTTTATCAACTTAGTTCATCAAACAGCATGGAAATTAGGAATAAAAACACTATACTATTTAAGAACTGATTCGGTTATAAACGGAGATATAGGTTCAAGAACTTCAGAAGATTGCTTAAGTTGCGACGGATAAAAAACAATGTATGATACTAACAACTACGGTAGTGCTCCTTCTAGCAAGTCTAGGAGGGGTTGTCTATTACTTTAAGAGAAAAATTAATTTATTAGAAATACAGTTTGAAAAAGAAAGAGCAGAGATAAGAAGAGACGCTAAAAAGAGATCAGGTGCAGTACAGTGGGGTAAGACAATAGAGCATTTTGTACCTTTCATGTCTGATTTCCCAGTACCGCCAGAAGATTGTACATTTTTAGGCATGCCTATCGATTATGTAGCATTTAAAGATACTGCAAGTAAAACTAAATGCTCAGTTCATTTTGTAGAAGTTAAAAGTGGTAACGCATTTTTGATGGGTAAGCAAAAAAATATAAAAAAAGCTATTGAAGAAGGTAGAGTATTTTGGCATGAAATAGTAGTAGATGGAAATAACGTAAAGTAGTTGTTCCTTTGAAGTTTTTTTCTTATATTAATATATAAATCAAAATAAGTTATATGTCTAAAAATTCACCAAAGCAACTCTATACTCAATCTATAGAGTGGCTAAAATCTAGAGGAATAAAAACCTCAAATGAAAGTAGTAAAAAATCAAGATTTAATTCTTACAAAGAAAAAGGAAGAAAATGACAAAAGTAATTAAATTTTATGCAGACTGGTGTGGACCATGCAGAGTTTACGCTAAGACTTTTGATAAGGTATCAGAAGAACTAAAAGATGAGGTAGAATTTGTTAATGTAAATGTAGAAAAAGATACTACAGGATTAGCAGCTCAATACAAAGTTACCGGTATACCTATGACGGTTGTTGTTAAGGATGGAGCAGAGAAATCTAAAACCGGTAGGATGGATGAAAATAGTTTAAAGAATTTTATTTTAAGTGAATAAAGATATAGTAATTGCATTCATATTATTTATCAGTGCTCAAGCATTAATTTGGTATCAAACTAATTTACAGTTTTTTAGCGATTGGGCTAAGGAAAGACCGTTTGTTATGGCTTGTATGGGGCTGCCTATCAGTTACATTTTAATATATGCGTCTAAACACGTAGTATCAGGATTTGACGGATTATTATGGCCTGGGAGACTTGTAGGGTTTTCAACTGGTATGATTATTATGGCTGCTTTTACATATATTCATTTAGGAGAAGGAATTACATTAAAAACAGGAATTACATTACTACTTGCTTTTATAATAGTAATGATACAGTTATATTGGAAATAAATAAAAATTTAAGTTATGTTAAGACGACCAGATTCAATCCCAGACGGGGATACAGTTATTGAAGATCCAGTAATGGAACCATTTTTTATTGCTAAATCTACATCAGGAGGGTATACAGTTTATCAAAGAGTTATTAAAGGAGATAACAATACTCCTTATATTAAAACTATCTGCTATCCTGCTACATTTAATAATGCGTTAAAAGTAGTATGTAGAGAGCTGCTAAATACTAAAAGTAACCACTATACTTCTATTAAGGATTATATTCAAGAGTGGAAGGGTATACAAGAAAAAATGACTGCATTAACAACTATAGATTAATAAGTTATGGCAAAATTAATTAAAGTAGAAACAGATTATAGATTTTATGCAGTAGAATTAACAGATGATCAATTAAAACGATATAACTCAGAGGACGATGATCTTATGGATGAGGTAATGGATGAAGTATATGAAGATTTTGAATTTACACGAGACAAAGATGGTGGAACTGAATTCTATATAGAAGAATAAAAATAGCGTTTGCCTATACGCTTAATAATACCTGGCAAATTTAAATTATATTAAAATGGCAAAAAATGTCGTAGTTAGTCTTTCAGGAGGGATGGACTCCTCAACATTACTACTCAGATGTTTATCAGAGTATGACAATGTTACTGCAATATCTTTTGATTACGGTCAAAAGCATAGAGTAGAACTAGAAAGAGCTCAATCATTAGTTGATTATTTAAACGCTAATGGTCAGAGTATTAAGTATCAAGTTATTAAACTTGACGGACTCGTTAATTTACTAAACTCAGCATTAGTAACAGGAGGAGATGATGTACCGGAAGGTCATTATGAAGAAGATAACATGAAAGCTACAGTAGTACCTAATAGAAACAAAATATTTGCTTCTTTAGTACAAGCTGTTGCTCTATCAGAAGCTACATCTAATGGAAACGATACAGATATCGCATTAGGTATTCATGCTGGTGATCATGCAATCTATCCTGATTGTAGACAAGAGTTTAGAGATGCTGACGATAATGCTTTTAGATTAGGTAACTGGGAAGCAGAGAAAGTAGGGTACTTTACCCCTTATTTAGAAACTGACAAATTAGGAATATTAAAAGATGGACAAAAACTCACAGAAGAGCTGGGAGTGGACTTTAATGAAGTATACAAAAAAACGAATACTTCCTACAAACCCTACCCAAGTGGTAACTCGGACTACAAGTCTGCATCTTCGGTTGAACGGATTGAAGCGTTTATTAACTTGGGCGTGGACGACCCTGTGCAGTATGAAGATGAAACTGGACCAGTTGATTATGAAGTTGCGAAAACACACGTAGCAAAATTACTAGCAGAATATGCATAATCCAGATCAATCAAACAACGGCAATACCCAGTTAAATTCTGAAAGATCAAAGGTCAATCAGAGAATAAGTAGATATGTTATGCTGGGTAGTTCTAAGAAAGCTAAGTGGGACGGAGTAAGAAGAAACCGCACCATTTAAATTAAAGAGAGAGGTAGTGAAGCTGTAATTAGCACACCACTGATAAAGGTGACTATACTGAAAAAAGGTTTATAGTAGGTATAGGTAAAATCAAGCTATATCAGTAACCTTGAAAGACCCGAAACCTCTCTTATTATAATCCATATGGATTTTTACAGAAAAGGCTTGCTTATGTGAGCCTTTTTTCGTATATTATAATATAAATAAAAAATTAAGGTTATATGAAAACACTTATTTTAGCTTTTACATTTGTCACTGCAACAGTATATCATGCTGACCCAAAACAGTGTAATGCTGATTACCTAACAACAGCATCTCTTAAAAAGATAAATCCAGACAACCCACAAGGCCATAGATGGATAGCAGTTAGCAGAGATTTAGAGAAAAAAGGATTTACATTGGGTGTAAAGGTGTGTATTGAAGGAGCAGGTGAAATGGATGGTGAATACACTATTGAAGATAGAATGAACAAGAGATGGAGAAATAAAATAGACTTTCTTGTAAATAAAGATTTAAGGTACGGTAAGTGGGAGGATGTGAAGATATATCTTTTAGATAAGGATGGAATGAAAATAATAAAGTAAAGGTATGATATTAGATTTACAAAATTCTGATACTGAAGAACCTAAATATAGGTTAGTTCGTGAAAGAGATAAACTTGTAAAAGAATCAGCTAGAGTTCTATGGTTAGAATTTAATGAAGATGGTACGTTTAAAGAAAAGTTTGATGAGCCTAAAATTGGTAGAAGTTTACTAATGTCTCCTTTTAATCAATACTTTTCTTGGCAGACTACTATAATAACAGAGATTGTAGAACAGAGAGATGATTATATTAAGTTTAAAACAGAAAATAGTAATTATGAATTATTTAAAATATAAAATGAATAACCTAGATATACAATATCAATCCCTTCTCCAAGATATTCTTGATAATGGAGTAAATAAACAAGACAGAACTGGAACAGGGACAATCTCAGTATTTGGTAGACAGATAAGGCATAAAATGTCTGATGGGTTTCCTTTACTAACCACAAAGAAAATGGCATTTAAAACTATGGTGACTGAGTTGCTGTGGTTTTTACGTGGAGATACTAACATTAAATACTTAGTTGACAATGGGTGTAATATTTGGAATGGTGATGCTTACAAAAATTACGTAGCCAAAGTTAATATGCAACCTGGTGTTCCAATGGTTGATTTCTTAGAACAAAAAGAGTTTATTCAACGAATCAAAACCGATGATGCGTTTGCTAAGAAGTGGGGGGAGTTAGGCCCAATTTATGGAAAGCAATGGAGAGATTGGGATGAAATAGGAGAAGATCAAATCTTAAATTTAATTACTGAGCTTAAAGAAAATCCAGACAGTAGACGATTAATGGTTAATGCTTGGAATGTTGGAGAATTAGACCAAATGGTTCTTCCACCCTGTCATTATGGATTTCAAGTTTATACTAGAGAGTTAAATTTAGATGAAAGATTAGATTACCTTCACAAAAATTCTTTACATAAATCCTCAGACTATTTTTCAGAACATTTAGATAGTATGGGAATTCCTGATAGAAGTATTTCATTAATGTGGAATCAACGTTCAGTAGATACATTCTTAGGTTTACCCTTCAATATTGCTTCTTATGCTATGTTATTAGAATTATTAGCCAAAGAAGTAAATATGGTACCTGATCAATTAATCGGTAATTTAGGAGATGTTCATTTATACAAAAATCATATTGAACAAGCAGAAGAACAAATCAGTAGAGAGCCTAAACCACATCTTCCAAAATTAAAACTAGGTAAAGTAGACATTTTAAATGGTGAGTTTGATTATGAGATTTTACATTATCATTCACACCCAAGTATTAAAGCACCTTTAAGTAACTAAGATGACAATACACATTCCAGTTTCAAATTTAAACAGTAAAATTAAAGAACTGTACCTAGAACACAAACTAAAAGAATTTGGAATCGATTACCAACCAAATTCCATTGTGGCTTGGTATGGGGAAGAAGAAGTAGAGGTTTTTAATTTTAGTAGAATATGTAAGTTAGATAATAGGTACACCTCTTATAATTTATTTTTAAATAAAACAGAAATTATTATTGAAATAGTTGGTTATAAAGAATAAATTTCTTATATTTATTTTTATAATGACAATAGTGTCGTAGCACCACTCTAAAAACACAAGTATGCAAGAAGAAGTACACAAAGAGTTATGGGATAGAGAAGAAAGACCCACTATCGAAATGAAAGGGGAAATAGAAATTAACGGACAAAAACTCCCCGATCCAAAATTACATCAAAGAATTTCATTTATTAAATCAGCTATAAGACTAGGTGCGTGTGCATTTGGTTTTTTTGGTTTATTTGAATTAGGTTTTATTGGCTTATTTTTAGCTGAAATAGTTGGAATTGGAGAAGAATTAGTTTAAATTATAATTATGGATAAAACAGCAATAGATATAGTTTTAGAAGGAGTAAGTAATGGAAGTATTACCCAAGAGGATGCAAAATTACTACTAGAGGCTATTAATAAACCTCCACAAACAGTTACTGTAACAGTACCTTACAATACAGGAACTATTACTACTAAACCAGATTGGACATACGATCCCTATAGACCTGGTACACCTTGGTATACAACCACAGGTACTGACAGTACAACATCAATAACAAATAAAACTACAACAAATGGCTAAATTTAGATCAACAAAAGTATTTGACGGATTCTCCACAGTCTTTCGTCAATGGAAGGCAGAAGGTACCCACTGCCGTTTTTTACACGGGTACGGAACATCAGTTAAAGTATGGTTTGAAGGAGATTTAGACGAACGCAACTGGGTATGGGACTTTGGCGGTATGAAAAGAGCTAAAGGAACTATTGACGGTTTTAATCCTAAAGATTGGTTTGACTGGTTACTTGATCATACTTTTATAGTAGCCGAAGATGATCCTTTTAAAGATTCTTTTTTAAAGATGCACGATGCAGGAGTTGCACAAGTAAGAGTAATACCTGCAACAGGAGCAGAAAGATTTGCAGAATTTATTTTTCAAAAATTAAATTACTTTATTAAAGAAGAAACTCAAGGTAGAGTAAAAGTAGTTCAAGTAGAATTTAGAGAACATGAAAAAAATACTGCAATCTATACCTCTTATGATGATAAGGTAGATAACTTAATAGAAAGTGTTCCTGCAATAGGTAAATCAGGAGAATGGGGAGAAAAGCAACAATCAGAAAAGTAATATGGGACTAAAAAGAATAGAAGATTATAAGAAAGTACTTCCAATAGTAGAAGTATATACAGCAGTACAGTCAGAAGGGTCTAGACAAGGATACCCTACCATTGTAGTAAGAACATCAGGTTGTACTCATAGATGTTATTTTGGAGAAGGTGGATGGTGTGATTCCTGGTATACATCTATACATCCGGAAAAAGGTACATTTTGCTTTCAAGATATTATTGATATGTATGATGCAAATCCTCATATCAAGGAAATGATGCTAACAGGAGGTTCTCCTACTATGCACCCGGCTCTAGTTAATGAATTAACACATTTTGCACATGAAAGAAATATTTTCATCACTATCGAGACAGAAGGATCTCATTTTCTTAAGACTGATTATCCTATTGACTTGCTCTCAATATCTCCTAAGTTCTCAAATTCGGTACCTGTGGTCGGAGTGGAAACCCCTCAAGGTGCAATCACGGACGAAAGAATGGTAAAACGTCATAATAAATTTAGATTAAATATAGATGCTATAGCCGATTCTATTATATTCCACAAAGACTTTCATCTTAAACCAGTATTAGATAATAAATTATCTATGGTAGGAGAAGTTGAAGAGTTTGTTGATCAGTTAATAGATAAGCTACTTGAAAAAGGATTTGGACAATCAGCATGGACTGAAGCACCTTCTAAAGGAGAAATGAAAGATTGGTTACCGTCTAAAATTTGGGCAATGCCTGCCGGTGATGATAGGGAATCTCTATTTGAAAGCTACGGTCCTGTAATGAACTTTGTAAGAGATAGAGGATGGCGTTTTACAGGACGCTCACATATTATGGCATTTAATACAGAAAGATGTGTCTAAACAGGAAGCTTTAGAGATTTTAGATCTAATTATAGAAAACATCAATACGTGTTGTGCAATTACAATGGAACCTGATGAAGTATTGGTTTTGTGTGATAAATTAAAAACTTATATTGAAAATGATTAACTTTAAGAATATAGTAGAGACTAACAGTCCTGAAAAACTAGAATGTATAGTTACAGTAGAAGGCCACCCGGTTTGGGATTATAAGATAGGAGGACATAAAACAATATACCTCATTTCAGAAGATCCTTGGCAAGGAGTTGAGGAGGAGTATGTAACTTTAAAAGAACTTAGAAAATATGTAGTAAACTGTGAAATACCTTTTGATATTGTAGAGTTTAAAACTGAAGCAGATAGAGAATTATTAAAATCATATAAATGGGAAGAAAAACAATTAAACTTATCGCATTACTAATATTAATTCCTTTCTTAGGATTTAGTCAAGTAATAGAATTAGAAACAACAATTTATAAAGTAGTTTACGATCAAGATTTAGAACAACCTCTAAAAGTAACATACACAGTTAAATGTCCTCAAGGAGATGCCGATAGAGCTGGAATGGATTTTAGGACTGTACCAAACGTACATACTTCTGATAATGCAGACTATACAAACAGTGTCTACGATAAAGGACACCTAGCACCAGCAGCAGCATTTAGCTGTACTAAGGAAATGTTAAGAGAAACGTTCTTCTACTTTAATAGTGCACTTCAACATCAAAGCCTTAATAGAGGAGTCTGGAATAGATTAGAACAGTTTGAAAGAAATTTGGCTAATTTTTACCAAGTAGATGTAACTGTAGAGGTTCGATTCGATACACCGGTAAAAAGAGTAGCAGCAGGAGCAGCTATACCTAAAGAATTTGTAAAGGTAATTAAATTTGGAGATAAAAAATTAACATTTGTATTTCCAAACAAAAATACTTCAGGAACAGATTGGATAGATTATTTAATAGAATAAGGTATGACAGAAAAAGAGTTTATAGATTGGATTAGAGGTTATGTAGACGGAGTACATTCGTACTCTGCTTCACCTAAACAGTGGCAATACCTAAAAGAAAAAGTTTATAGTATTAATAAAGGTTCTAATAGCTATGTTTTAGATAGTAATTGGACTACTAACATAGCATAAAAATGAAAGAGAAAAAGTTATATAATTGGGAGTGGGTTGACGAACAGATTGACAAAATTGGAGAACAAATGGAGGGATATGAAAAACCTCAATTCATTACGGGAGTCCCTAGAGGAGGTCTCATTCCTGCAGTTTTAATGTCTCATAAATTTGATATACCGTATATTGGGCTAGAAGCAGCAAAAACTCTTCCTGGAGACTTAAAGAAAAAAATACTAGTAGTAGACGATATTGCCGATTCTGGTAATACTTTAGCTCAAATACAGAGACATAAATTTAAGACAGCTACTTTAGCCAGACGTTACTCTTCTTCTTATTCTCCTTTAATGGTTGGAGAAGATATTTCAGATGATCATTGGATAGTATTTCCTTGGGAGAATATTAGTGCAAAAACTATTCAAGATTATCTTGCAAAATAGAGATAAAGTTCGTATATTAAAGTATAAATAAGTTATAAGAATGTCAAAAAAATTTATAGAAGGTACTGAATTAGTACAAGCAGGATTTGCTAACGGCATATCCTTACAATTAGCTGAAAAGCAACAAAATGAAGGTTTATCAGATCATGAAAAAGAGGTTATTATTTCTAGAGCAGCCGATGCTTTTGGACAGTTTCTTACCGCTTTAGGTTGTGACTGGGAAAACGATCCTAACTCTGCAGATACTCCTCGTAGAGTTGCAAAAGCATATGTTAATGACCTATGGGCAGGTAGGTTTGAACCTTTAACAGAAATTACTGCATTTCCTTCCGACGGATATGACGGAATCGTACAAGAAAGTAACATACCTGTTACATCTATGTGTTCTCATCATCATCAGACTATTGGAGGAAGAGTATCAATTGCTTACGTACCTTCTAAAGACGGTAAAGTAGTTGGATTATCTAAGCTAAACCGTATTGTAGAGCATTTTGGTAGACGAGGAGCTATTCAGGAGCAGCTTACTGTAGCTATTCATAATGCAGTAGATAAGATATGTGAAGGTAATTTAGGAGTAGCTGTAATGATAGACGCTACACATAATTGTGTAAGCTGTAGAGGAGTTAAACATCATGGTGCTTCTATGCAGACAGCCAAGCTCTCAGGTTGCTTTTTACAGGAAGATTCAGCAAGAGCAGAATTTTATAAGAATATAGAACTGGCAGGTAAATGCCGAAATTAGTAAGTTATGGGAAAACAATTAACTATCTTTGACGCATTAAATGATTATAAAGATGCACCTTCTAGTGTACCTTTTGTAAACGAAGTAGAAGTATTTAATGCTACTTTCGGTAAACCAAATAACTATGAACCAACCATCCCAGAAAAGAAAGAATGGCAATTCGTATATGACTTTATCCTCGAAGAACTTGAGGAATATAAACAAGCTTGCGAGAACGGAGACATCGTGGAAGTTCTGGATGCTTTGTGTGATATTACTTATGTTTCCCTTGGGAACGGTGTTATGTTACATGGCCTTAAGGATAAGATATGGCCAGCCTATCAAGAAGTACAAGCGTCAAATATGTCAAAATCTTGTTCAAGCGAAGAAGAAGCTATACAAACTGTCGCCAAGAGGACTGAAGAGCAGGGTGAGCTATGTCATTATGAGAAGATCGCTGAAGGACGGTATATTGTCTATAGAACACGTGATAAAAAAGTTATGAAATCAATTAACTATTTTAGACCTAACCTAAAACAATTTTTTGATGGCAATTAACTTAGATAAGCATAAAGTGTATATTGATAGTTTAAAAATGGATATGGTTCCATATACTATTGCAGTTCAGGCGGTACAGCATGCTACAAATGTAGATACGGCAAAATATGCAGAAGAATTAGAAAATGCAATGATAGAATTACGTAACTCTTTAAATAATATAAAATTAGATGATTAAGATTGCTCATGAAAGCCCTAAAAGCATCTTCGAGGATGTTCAAAAAGTAACTGATTACGATTATGCTTTAGTTCACCTATTTGAAGAAGATAAAGAATATTTAGAGCAATTTAAAAAAGCAATTGCAAAAGGTAGAGAAGTTATTTTAGATAATTCTATATTTGAGTTAGAAGAAGCTTTTGATGCTGATAAATTTGCATACTGGATTAACGAGATTAGACCTTCTTGGTATATAGTTCCAGATGCTTTAGAAGATTCTAAGAAAACTATGTCTCAAATGGCAAGTTGGAATATGAATTATAGTGATAAGGTTTATGGTAAGAAAATTGGTGTAGTTCAAGGAAAGACCTATAAGCAAATTGCAGCTTGTTATGAGTATATGGATAAGTTAGCTAAGGTAGATATGATAGCTATCTCATTTGATTATTCGTATTATACCAAGTCTATCCCGCATCCTAATAAATACGTTAGTTGGATGCTAGGACGTATTAAGTTACTGGGAGACTTAGTTAAAGACGGTATTATAAATAAAGATAAGCCTCATCATTTACTAGGTTGCGGATTACCTCAAGAGTTTTCATTCTATTCTCAATACCCTTGGATATATTCATTAGATACTTCTAACCCGGTAGTTCATGGAATTAAAGGAATAGGGTATGGTTCAGACGGTCTTTGGTCTAAGGAATCTCAAAAACTCTTTGAACTTATAAATTTTGAATTAGAAGATACTAATTTAATATTAAATAATATTCATAAATTTAGATGGTTTGCAAATGGCAAGAGTAAAGTATAAGATTGGAGATAAAGTTAATTTTACTTTTTTAGGAGTACCGGAAGTAGGGCTAATAGAAAATATAGAGAAAAAAACTGTTGACTATTATAAATCTTTTTCTAAATATAATGAAGTTTATACTGTAAATGATGGGAAGTATAAGTATCCTGTAGCTTACGAAAACATAAAAGATAGAGTTAAATGAGAAAGCCTTGGATTGCATTTTTTAGTCAAACTGGTTCTGAAATAGTTGATTTAGCTAAATCACTTGGAAGATGGCCCGATTTGATTGTTACTAATAAAAGGCCGGCAGAACTACGCACAATCAATAGTGAATTAATTGAATCAGATTTACTAGTTACTGTATCCAATAAACCAACTATTTCTGAATTAGAAGAAGTAATCGGGTACTATAAAAATCCTATAGTTACTTTACACGGTTGGTTGAGAGTTATGCCTCCATCTATTTGTGAAAAATATACAATATTCAATGGACATCCTGGACTTATAACTGAGTACCCGGAACTGAAAGGTAAAGATCCTCAAATTAGAGCTTTAGAAGGAAAGTATCCAATTATGGGGTGCGTACTTCATAAAGTAACCGCAGGAGTAGACGAAGGTAAGGTAATTGCTGAAGAAAGATTCAATGCCTATATGATTACGGAAGAAGAGATGTGGAAAGCAACTAGAGACAGGTCTCTATACCTTTGGATACAATTTCTTAAAAATGTAATATAATGACAGAAAAAGAACACCTACTTGTTCTACTTATAGAAGAATGTGCTGAAGTATCTCAAAGAGCAACTAAGATACTTAGATTTGGATTTAATGATCCTGCAGGTAAAGAACCTGATCAACCATATACAAATGAGGAGAGACTTATTCAAGAAGTAAACGACTTAGAGGCAGTTTTAGATTTACTGTTTAAAGATAAAGCATTTTATAAATCTCCTATACATCAAAACAGAAAAAAAGAAAAGATAGAAAGATACTCAGAACTTTCAAAAAAATTAGGTTTATTAAATTAATTTTCGTATATTAAATAAAAAGGTTATAAATGGTAAAACGAGTTGCATTAGTAGGAGCAAGTAGTACGGGTAAGACTACTGTTTACGAATTATTAAAGAATAAATTACCTAAATATGAATTTATAAATGAATCTACTAGAACAGTAGCTAGTTACGGTTTTCCTATAAATGAAAAAGGTACTTCTAAAACTCAGTTAGCAATTTCTAGTTTTCACTTAGAAGCTTTATTAAAACCAGGTAATTTATTATTAGATAGATGCTATATAGACCTAATGGTATATTCCAACTTTATGCCCGGTATTGATGCTCCTACTCATTGTTATATTGAAGATACTTGGAATAGAGTTAAAAATGAATATACCCATTATATTTACTTTCCTATCGAATTTAAATCAGTAGATGATGGAGTTCGTAGTGTAAATGAAGAATGGAGAGAAAAAATAGATAAAGAATTTCAACTTCTTTTAGAAGGAGTTAGAAAACCCTACCTAACTGTAACAGGGTCACCATTGCAGAGAGTTGAACAAATATTAGAATTTATAAAATGAGCGAAGTAAAAAATTACGCAACAGTACAAGAAATTGCTGGAAAGCATTTAGGTAAAGTAGGAGGAGAAGGTTATAAAGATACCTACGATCCTTCACTACTAGTTCCAATACCTCGAAAACTAAACAGGGAGGCATACGGAATTGAGGAAGGTAATCTTCCATTTAAAGGATATGATGTATGGAATGCATACGAAGTTTCTGCAATCACGGAAAAAGGATTACCAGTATCAGGTATGTTAAAGATTACTTGTCCAGCAGACACAGAGTTTCACGTAGAGTCAAAATCTATTAAGTTGTATCTTAATTCCTTTAATATGACTCCTATTGGAAGAAATACTAAAGAGTGTATCGATATAATTGAAGCAAGAGTATCTAGAGATTTAACTGAATTACTTGGAGGACATTGCTCGGCCAAAATGTTTTTATCTGATTTCGGTCCTACTTATGGATTCAGAGGATATGCTAAATTAGATGCAATTTGTGATTTAGATGAAATTGAGTTTAAATCTTACAAATCAGACGCTAATCAATTAGAGGTTGATAAAAGTGATAAAGAGAATAACGAAATCATGTGGCAATCAGACTTACTAAGATCTAATTGCCGTGTAACTAATCAACCAGACTGGGGAGATGTATTCATACGAATGAAAGGAGATAAATTACCAACCCCGGAATCATTGGCAAAGTATATAGTTAGTCATAGACAAGTATCTCATTTTCATGAGGAGATATGTGAGATGATGTATACACATCTTTCAGAGGCATTCGAACCAGAAGAATTAATGGTAGCCTGTCTTTACACTCGAAGAGGAGGAATCGATATTAATCCTGTTAGAGCATCATGGGCCGGACTTATACCTAGTTTCTTCTACGATAAAAAATTAAGATTAGAAAAAACACTACGTCAATAGTATGTCAATAGGAATTATAGGACAAGGGTTTGTAGGTAATGCTATCTATCAAAAATTTAAAAATTACTTTGAAGTAAAAACATATGATTTAGATGAATCAAAATGTAACTCTTCAGAGCAAGAAACTTTAAATAACGATATAGTATTTATCTGCTTACCTACTCCTATGAAAAGAGATGGTAGATGTGAAACATCGATAGTTGAAAAAGCTGTCAAAAGATGTGCTGAATTTGGAATAGCAAAAACAGTAGTTATTAAATCAACTGTTACCCCAGGAACAACTGCGAAAATTAATTCTCTATATAATAACCTAGATGTAGTATTCAACCCAGAATTTCTAACAGAAGCAAATGCAGAAGAGGACTTTAATAATCAAAATAGAATTATTTTAGGTGGACCTAGACCTTCCACTACTAAACTTAAAACTATCTACAGAAAAGTATTCCCAGAAGCTCATATAATTAAAACCGGCTCTACTCATGCCGAAATGGTAAAGTATATTACTAATACTTTCTTAGCTACTAAGGTATCCTTTGCTAATGAAATGTATCAAATATGTAATGGATTAGGATTAGATTACGATAAAGTAATCGAATACGCTACATTTGATAAAAGGCTTGGTAATTCACATTGGGCAGTTCCTGGACCTGATGGTGATTTTGGATTTGGTGGTCATTGTTTTCCTAAAGACCTTTCTGCTATACTAAGACTAGCAGAAGATCTGGATACTACAGACAATGTAATAAGTGCAGTAGAACAAACTAATTATAAAGTTCGTAAAAATAGAGACTGGGTAAAAATGAAAGGTAGAGCAGTAATATAAAGGTAAAGTATGGCAAAAGAAATAATAGAAGATAAAGAATTAATTGCAGAAAGAGTACCCCCAGGGGATAACTGGGAACTTGTAATAGATCGGGATAACGTAATTGAAGGTCTCGTTCAGACTTTAACACAGTATATGCGTAAAACAAAGTTTAAAGGGCATTATAGATTAGAACCATTAAACGGAAAACTATATGCTATAGTCAATAAAGAAATCGATATAGAAGAACCACAGCCTGAAACCTGGGATCTTTATGGAGAATTTTAAAGATTTAAGTTGCTTAATTGCAACTTTTTTCTTATATTTAAGTATACTAAAACGGTTATAGATATGTCAAAAGCAGAAAAACACTATCAAGAATGGCCTCTAGAAGAGTGCCGACTTTATTTTGAAAGATATCTTTCAATGATTAAAAATAAAGATGTAAGAGTAGTAAGAGAACTTATTGCAGAAGAATTTGGTAGAACTAGAAGTGCTATTGGATTTAAAGAGAGAGAAGTTATAGGAGTTTTAACTAATGGTGAGGAAGGAATTTACACTTACGGAGAAAATATGATTAAAGCAACTCAAGAAGCCTTAGAAAAATCAGGTATGTCAGTTGCAAGATTCAGAATGTTATTCGAATAGTATGTTAGAATTTAATAGTCAAGATAGAGACAGAAAGGCACCTACTGGATTTCAAAACTTCTATACATTCCCTGCTACAGTATTTTTCGATAATACAGAAGTAATAAAAATTGGCTCTAACAGTCAAATAAGTGGTAAAGGTAGGTTAGCATGGAACGAATATTGCAACGACGGTTACCATAAATACGGTCTTCGAGGTCGTTTATTTAATGATGAGGCAGGAAGGATTAAGATTACCGAAGCTGTGAGTATACCGAATATCTATAAAGAACTCCTAGTAAAAACTTCTGTTGAAGGCATCCGAGAGTTAGAACGGGACTTAAGAAAATACCTTACTCCTTATAAATTCCCAGATCATATTAATTTTAGCGGTAAAACAGAGTATGTAATTGCGAATAAAAAATCGTATATTATAATAGATGAATTTTTTAAATTTTTAAATAACAATTACGAATGCAGATAGAAAAGAAGTATTACACCGTTCAAGATTCCGAAACGTTAAAATTAATGTTCCAGCATATTAATGAATCAGATATCATTGCTATCGATACTGAGACTACTTCTCTTAATATGAGAAAAGGTAAAATCGTAGGATGGTCTATTTCTGGAGCAGAAGGAGTAGGCTTTTATATTCCTACTTTGGTATGGAATTACGATAAAGAGGAATTACAAGTTCAAAAGATAGACGGACAAAGCACAGAAGTTATCTCAAAAAATCTTCTTAAGATGTTGAAAGGTAAAAAGCTTGTAATGCATAATGCTTCATTTGACTGTCGTTTTATTAATAACTACTACGGAGTAGATTTGTTAGAAGATCTTTGGGTAGACACAGCGCTCCTTGTTCATACAGTACAGGAGGAGGGTGCAGGCATGGGAGTATTTGGTCTAAAAGCCTTAGCTATTTCAGTTCAAGAACATATTGGGTTAGATGTAGAGAAAGCAGCTAACGAAGAGCAGATTGAGCTTAAAGAGTCTATCAAAGCCAATGGAGGAGAAGTTACTAAAACTAATTTTGAGATATATAAAGCAGATCTAGAAATACTTTCTAAATATGCTTCTGCTGATACGGATTTAACTTTACGTCTTTGTAATTATTTTCTTAAGAGACTTAAAGAAGAAAATCTAGAAGAGTTTTTCTTTGAAGAAGAAGTAATGCCGATATATAGAGAAGTTACTATTCCTATGGAAAATTACGGAGTAGATTTAGATATGGACTTACTAAGACAGACTCATGAAAATATTGTTAAAGACTTAGAAGAGAATAAAGATATTGTAATGAAAAGTCTTCTTGCTACTTCGGAAGCTAAAAAGTGGGTAATGAATACTGCTTTCGATAACTTCCCCCCTAACCATAAAGGAAGTTGGGCTCAGATGTTAGCAGAAAGGTACTCACTGTCCTTACCTAAATCAGAACGAACAGGTAAGTATTCTCTTACTCAAAAAAATATAGAAGAATTAGAAGATAGTCCTGCTAAAGAGTTTTTACTTACCGGTAATATGGACGTACTAGAGGAATTAGAAATTGCTCGGATATCGATGGCTTTGTGGAAAGATAAAAATGATGGTGAGTATATTAATATTCAATCTAAAAAGCATTTAGGAGAGATAGTTTTCAACTATATGGGTATTAAAGCTAAGAGTCAAACTAGAAAAGGTCAATCTCAATTTGATATGGATATGCTAGAGGAGCTTGCTAAGACGTATGCATGGGCTGAGAATTTACGTATATATAATAAACTTCTTAAAATTAAGTCTACTTATATTGATCGTTTTATCGATAATAGCGAAGATGGTAGGTACTATTTCTACTTTAAGCAAAACGGTACTGTATCTGGTCGATACGGTTCAGATGCACAACAGTTACCTAAACCTAAGGAAGAAGGAGAAGATGCTCCTATTATAGTTCGATATACTAATATTGTAAGAGCCTTTTTGATTGCAGGTGAAGGAAGAAAAGTTATTGATTCGGATTACGAATCTCTAGAACCTCACTGTTTTGCTTCTGTTACTGGAGATAAAAAGCTTCAAGATATCTTTAATAACGGTTGGGATTTTTATTCTACGGTTGCTATTCAAACTGAAAAGCTAGAAGGAGTTAGTCCTGATAAAAAAGCAGATAACTACCTTAAAAAACTAGATCCAGTAAAACGTAATCAGGCTAAAGCTTATTCATTAGGTATTGCATACGGTATGGAGGCTTATGCTTTAGGAATGACTTTAGGGATACCTACTAAAGAAGCAGAAAAACTTGTAGCAGGTTATTTAGATGGTTTTCCTGATCTTAAGAAATGGAGAGAGAATTCTAGACGACAAGTGAAAGATCTAGGGTATATAAAAAATTATGTTGGACGTATTCGTCATTTACCTAAAGTAAAAAAAATATACGAGAAGTTTGGTGAAAGAATAGTGGACTGGAGATTTAGAAATGAATTATCAGACCGTTACGGAAAAGACCAAGTTCTTCAAGTATATAGAGATTATAGAAACGGACTTAACAACTGTCTTAACTTCCAGCTTCAGTCTTTAGCAGCTTCTGTTGTTAACCGAGCAGCTTTAAAAATTAACCGTAAAGCTAAAGAGATGGGGATAGATGCCATAGTACAAGCTCAGGTTCATGATCAGTTGATTATAAACATTAGAGAAGATCAAGCAGAGGAATTTGCACCTATAGTACAGCACATTATGGAAACTAATCTAGTGCTTCCTGGAGTAACTCTAAAAGCACCACCAGAGATATCAAAAAACTGGAGGGACGGGCATTAATAATTTAAAATAATAAAATATGTTAATAGAAATATCAAACGGAGAACTTTTAGATAAAATTTCAATTCTAGAATTAAAACTACTTAGAATTGAGGATGAAGAAAAACTAGTTAATATTAAAAAAGAATTTGAAACATTAAATCCTTTAGTTCAAGAATTATTTGAAAAGCATGATGGGCAGTTACAAAATCATTATCTTGAATTAGCTAAAATAAATGGACAACTTTGGGATATAGAAGATTGGATTAGAGATTGTGAACGTGAAAAAAGATTTGATAAAGAGTTTATAGAACTAGCCCGATCAGTTTATATTACAAACGATAAGAGATCTGAAGTTAAAAAATTAATTAATATTATAACCGGATCAGGTCTAGTAGAGGAGAAGTCATATAAAGAGTATAACTAAGTGAGTAGACAGGATACTAAAATTCTTGCACATTTTATATGGATTAATGATGAAGCACCTCCTCCGCTCTATCAACAGTGTATTAATTCTTTTGTAAAAATACATCCTTTTTGGAAAATAAAAATATGGAATAAAAAAGATATAGATATAGTTATATCAGAATCTAAATATGATTTCAATAGATACCATAGTTTTATTAATAGGTACAATTTTATTAAGTACCATATTTTAGCTAAAGAAGGAGGATGGTTTGTAGATATGGATATACAGTGGAAATTACCTATAGATCAAATCTATACTGACAAACTAAAAAATAAACCATTTCCAGACCTTTTTGTTCCGGTTAGAGACATACCAGGAGCTACAAAGACTAATACTAAATCAAATGATGATATGTTAATTTATTCTCGTCCTGGTTTATTTTATGAGTTACTGGAGTTTATTAATAATAGAGAAGATATAGATGAAAGCCGTAAATATGAACCATACGGTCCTGTATCTTTATCTAAATGGATTCACTCAAATAACTATACTAGAGAGTACCTATACGAATCAGAAATACAGGTAGACGGATATTATTGTAACCATTTAAATGGACAAAGTTGGAGATTTTATTAAAAAAGCCTATATTTATATTAAAGAAGATTGACCCTAGAGCAATTTTAATTTTTTATTAACAGACGATCTTAGGACGTCACAAATTTAAATGATATGAGTACATTATTTTATGAACGTAATCCGTTCGACATTTTAGTTAGAAATTTTTTCCAAGACGCAAGCACTTTCTTACCGCTTGCAGACACCAAAGTTCCACATCCTGTAGACATTTATACAAACGAAAAAGGACTCTTTTTCGAAATAGCATGCACAGGAATCTCAAAAGAGGAACTTAAAATAGAAACCCAAGATAATATCTTAAGAGTCAATTACGACAAGTCAAAAGATGCTTCTTGCTGTGAAGTAAATGATTGTGATTATATTCACAAAGGCATAGCAAGACGTTCTTTTAATTTAGGATGGAAAATTGACAGTAAATTTGAATTAAGTAAAGCAGATGCTGAGTTTAAAGACGGTTTACTTAAAATTGTTATTCCATTTACAAAAGGATCAGAATTAAAAACTCTGAAAATTAAATAGGTTTTTTCCGCTCTAGGGTTTGATTTTCGAATAATAGTTCGTATATTAATTAAATAAATAAAAAAGTTATAAATGAGTAAAACACTTATTCCACAGAATGACCGTGTACTAGTTAAGCCTATCGACGAAGGTGAACAAATGTCCGGCAATATTGTAATCCCTGATATGGGTAAAGAGAAACCTGAAATAGGAGAGGTAATCGCAGTAGGACCTGGTAGAAAATCTGAATTCGGACACTATATTGGAGTTAATGCAAAAGTAGGTGATATTGTATTGGTACCTAAAATTGGAACTCTCCGTATAGATTTTGAAGCAGAAGAATACTATATTGTTCAAGACAAAGAAATATTAGCAACAGTTAAGGAAGTAGAAAATAATGGATAAAAAGATAATTTTTTCAGACGATGCTCGTAATAATCTCTTAGAAGGGGTTAATAAATTAGCAAATGCAGTTGTTGCAACTTTAGGACCAGCCGGTCGAAATGCAATTATTGAACAAGAGATGGGTAATCCTGTTTCTACTAAAGATGGAG
>Ga0222718_10001620_pt1 | contig 21058 bp, 26 predicted proteins | sample C33_27DmetaG_FD_165045 | JGI IMG/M metagenome (GOLD analysis project Ga0222718, IMG submission 165045) | Estuarine water microbial communities from San Francisco Bay, California, United States - C33_27D | ecosystem: Environmental > Aquatic > Marine > Unclassified | place: USA: California...
ATCTTATCAAAGGATGATGTAATTAGTATCATTCAGAAATTCGGTATAGAAGAAAAAGAAATCAAAAAATGGCTGAAGTAATCAGAGAAGCAAAAAACAAAGTAGAGTGGGTTAGAGAAGAAGAACGACCAATCTATGGAGAACCAACCGCAGTACAATATTGTGAACAAATGTACCCTGAAATGATGGAAGAGTACAAACGAATTATGTGGGAACAATACGAAACCTTTTGTAAGAAACAGCGAAACTACGGTCCTGGTAACATCTCCGTGGGAACTCCATTGGAGACAAAAGATGATGTAAAATTGTCACTAACTGGGTTGTGGTTCAGAATGAACGATAAGGTTCAGAGATTAAAACAACTCGTAGTATTAGGCCAACCCGATGAGGTTGGTGAATCACTACAAGATACCTACGCAGACCTTTCAGTCTATGGTATCATTGCCCAAATTGTTCAAAATGGGAAATGGGGAAAATAAAAAGCCGGATAATGTAGTATATTCGGAAAAAGATGGATACAACGCCAGTCTACTTCCGTACACTACAAATGTGGGCGCCCCTGCAATACAAACCGAAGATGTTGACCTTTGGAAACAACGTGGTGTAAACAAAGTAAACAAGCAATTAGAAACCAAGTTTAATGAACTCAAAGAAGAGTATCAAAGATTGGTGGATGAGTTCCGTTGGAACGAGTTAGTTTATACTGCAAAGTTTGGTTTTGAGCCGGTTATTGGAGAAACGTACCACCTTTATGTTGGTAATGATGGGAATGTATTTTTGTCCCTAATTTCACCAACGGAATGGGATAGAGAACACATTGGTTCATTTAGGTTGGATAGTCAACAAAAGTGGATTAAAATTTAACAATTTTATAACATAAGAATTTGGTAGCTTAGCCATAATTTCGTATATTAGAGTAGATGAAAAAGTCAGTCGTATCAAACATATTTAACTTTCCAGTCCATCAAGAAAAAGATGGAGATGTGAAAGTATCCTACTCACAATACACAATGTGGGCTAATTGTCCCAAACAATGGAAGTTGACCTATATGGATGGTCATAAAGACTTTGACCCGTCCATTCACCTTGTCTTTGGTACAGCGATGCACGAGACCATCCAAGAATGGTTACAAGTTTTATATAATCAAGGTGCTACTGAAGCAGACAGGTTAGATTTGAACCAAATGTTGTTAGAGGCAATGGCTCAAGAGTATAAGGTTATGGTGGCTCGTTATGGTAAATTCACTACGAAAGGTGAGATGAATGAGTTCTACCAAGATGGTATAGAAATCATCGACTTCCTCAAAAAGAATCGTACTGATTACTTCTCAACCAAGAAACTGAAGTTGGTAGGTGTTGAGCTACCAATCTACTATCCAACATCTAATGAAAATATTATGATGAAGGGTTTTATTGATTTGGTGTTCGAAGACCAAGATGGTATCATCGAGATTTGGGACATCAAGACATCTACACGGGGGTGGAACGAATATCAAAAGAAAGACAAAACCAAAACAGCCCAATTAGTTCTATATAAGAAGTTTTTTTCAGAACAATATGGGTATCCTATCGACAAGATTCAAGTAAGATATTTTATCGTAAAACGGAAATTGTGGGAAGAGGCAATGTTTGCTCAAAAAAGAGTACAAGAGTTTGTACCAGCACATGGTACTCGAACTATGAGAAACATCGTTACAAGTTTTGATGAGTTCATTTCCAAATCATTCAATGAGGATGGTTCATACAATACTGAAGGTGAGTTTCTACCAATAGCTGGTAAGAACTCCAAGAATTGTAAGTATTGTCCATTCAATAAGAGTGAGTTGTGTCCGAGAAAGGAACGGGTAAAAGAGTAACCAATAGTTATTTATATGAGAAAATTGTTATTACTAACAATTGCCGGGTTTGTATCAGCATCCCCAGTAAGGTATCAGTTGGAAGAGGTAATTGACTTACAATCCAAAGAGATTGAAATTGAATTATCTCAACCTGATATCAAGTTGGCTCCTGTAATTAATTCACGACAACATACCAACCTCGTAAACGCAATGATATTGGTGGAGAGTAACGGTAATGACTCCGCATATCATAAGGGTGAACGGGCGGCCGGATGTTTACAAATCAGACCTATAATGGTCAAAGAAGTTAACCGAATTTTGGATTTAAAAGGTTCGGAAAAGATATATACATTAGAGGATAGATGGAGTAGAGCAAAATCAATCCAAATGTTTAACATAGTTGTAAATTATTATCATCCTGATGGGACATACGAAGAAATCGCCAGGTGTTGGAATGGTGGTCCGCAGGGACTACAAAAGAAACAAACCAAAAAGTATTGGAACAAGGTTCAAAAGAGACTTAAACACAATGAGAATAGCACTAATCGGTTCGCCAACCTATGAGAATCGAGGTGAGATAAAAGACCTCGTTTGGAATCTAAAACAAAAATTTGGTGATGAGTTGATTCTCATCACTCGTGGTAATAAGGATGGTATAGAAAAGTGGGTTCGTAAGTTTGCATTGGAGATGGGTGTTAAATACATCGAATATAATCCAGCAAACACACCAATGTCACTTTATAGTGGAATGAATAAAGACTACTATGAGAAACCATACCACCCAACCCAACCACTTCACCAATATGATTGTGTAGTCAGAGGTTCTGATAAAATCTATTATTTTGGTGAGATTAAACGCAATGAATTCAATCACTTTAATAGAGTGTTGGTAAGAAACGGAAAAACTGCTAAATTTGTAAATTAGTAAATTATTTCGTATATTTATATAATATAAAAAACAAGAAAGTTACGAATGGAATTACAATTACCTAAATTAAAGAAGGTAGACCCCAACAAACCTAAAAAGAAGAAGATTTTGTTGATGTCTGATGACCTTCGACTTCATAGTGGTATCGCCACACAATCCAAAGAAATTGTATTGTCAACACTACACAAGTATGACTGGATTCAGTTAGGTGCTGCATTGAAGCATCCTGAACATGGTAAGGTATTTGACCTTTCAAGTGATGCCGCTAAAGAAACTGGTGTTGAAGATGCAAGTCTAAAAGTGTATGCTCATAGTGGATATGGTAGTCCTGATGTTCTTCGTGAACTAATTAATGTAGAAAAACCAGACGCAATCTTACACTTCACCGACCCCCGTTTTTGGCGTTGGTTGTATGATATGGAATTGGAAGTAAGGGAGTTTGTTCCTATTATGTACTACAACATTTGGGACTCATTGCCAGACCCAATGTGGAACGCTCCGTTCTATGCAAGTTGTGACCAATTGATGTCCATTTCAAAACAAACCTATGGTATCAACAAACGTACTCTTGAGAAGTATGGTATGGCGAAAGAGGATTGGGCATACAAATATATTCCTCACGGAGTATCGAAGTATTTCAGACCACTACCTTCAAACGATGAAAAATTGGCTGACTTCAAGAAGAAGTATGAATTAGACCAATACGATTTTGTTGTGATTTGGAACAATAGAAACATTCGTAGAAAAGTTCCAGGTGATGTAGTCCTTGCATTCAACGAGTTTGCTAAACAACACCAAGACTCACGAGTTCTATTGTTCATGCATACTGACCGAGTTGATGACAACGGAACTGATATTTCAGAGGTAATCAAATGGAATGGTGAGTTTGGTGAATACAAATTTACAAATGGTAAGATGTCCACCGAAGAGTTGAACCTATTTTACAATTCAGGTGATATCATTCTAAACATCGCATCTAACGAAGGTTTCGGACTTGCATCTTGTGAAGCATTGAGAGCCGGAACTCCAATCATCGTAAATGTTACAGGTGGTCTACAAGACCAATGTGGATTTGATTTGGAAGGTGAACCACTAACTGCCGAAGATTATGTAAAGATTGGGTCACTCCACGATAGAAGAAAGTGGGCTAACAACGAACTGCTTGGTCAAGGTAATTGGGCATATCCAGTATGGCCATCTAACCTATCATTACAAGGTTCACCGATGACTCCTTATATCTTTGATGACCGAGTTGACTTTATGGATGTTGCCGATAAGTTGGGATACGCTTTCAGAGCCGGAAGAGAACACTTGGAAAAAGTAGGTATGGAAGGTCACGAGTGGGTGGTAAATGAAAGTGGTATGTCTTCGGAAGAAATGGGTGTATCATTTATCGAAGCTATTGATGGGTGTTTTGAAAATTGGACACCTCGTAAACGATTTGAAATGTATTCAGTATGAAAAAGTTATGTGTAGTTAGTTGCCCTATTGCAACGAGAAGTGGTTATGGTTCACGGTCAAGAGACCTTGTTCGTTCCCTAATTGAAACCAAAGGTGAAGAGTGGGATATCAAAATTATGCCTCAACGATGGGGTAATACGCCTCAAAATGCATTGACTGATGCTGATTCCGATTTGACATCTCGTTTCATTGGTAATCTCCAACAAAAGCCAGATGTGTGGATGCAAATTACGATTCCAAGTGAGTTCCGACCTGTTGGTACTTTTAACATTGGTGTATCTGCTGTAATTGAAACTTCAGAAGCATCTCCTGAATTTATTGAGGGTTGTAATCGTATGGATTTGACACTTGTATCTTCAGAACACTCAAGGACTACTCTTCAGGCAGTCTATGATAAGATGGATGAAAAGACCAAACAAAAGGTTGGTGAGGTGAAACTTAACAAACCGGTTGAGGTTCTATTCGAAGGATTCAATGAAACAATCTACGATAATAAATTACCAATTCACAAATCAGTAGATGGGGTAATGTCTTCGATAAAAGAAGAATTTACATTCCTATTTGTAGGTCATTGGTTGCAAGGTAACATCGGTAACGATAGAAAGAATGTGGGTGCTATGATTCATACATTCTTTAATACCTTCAAGAATAAAACTAAAAAACCAGCCCTAATCCTAAAGACTTCTATTGTGGCTCCTGGTATTACGAATGTTCACGAGATTAGAAAACGAATTGAGATGGTAAAGGATATGGTTGATTCAAAAAATCTACCAAATGTATACATCCTTGATGGTGACCTTTCAGATGAAGAGATGAACTCGTTATACAATCACCCAAAGGTAAAAGCACACGTTTCATTCACTCGTGGTGAAGGATTTGGTAGGCCATTATTAGAAGCTTGTATTAGTGGCAAACCAATAATTGCATCAAATTGGAGTGGTCATTTAGACTTCTTGAATCCAGAGTTTAACTTTTTAATTGGTGGACAATTGGATAATGTAGATAAATCAGCCGCAAATGATTGGATTCGTAGCGAATCTAAATGGTTTACCATTAATTATGGTGAAGCTGGTGGTGTTATGAAATGGGTTTATGATAATTATAAGAAAGGAGTTGAGAAGTCTCGTAAGAATCGTAAGTATGTCAAAGATAACTTCACAATTCGGAAAATGACCGATTTACTTGACAATATTTTACAAGATTACAAGGTAGGGGATGCACCACAGCAAGTCGAACTTAAATTACCAAAGTTGAAGAAATTAGATGCCTGATTATACAACAATGCATAGAAATCGTATGGCGGATGCCACTCGTATCACGAAACAAAAATTGGAACGTGGTATGGTGGCTAAAATCCGTTATAAGAAAGTTGATGGTGAAGCCAAAGACTACTATGTGTTTGTATTACAACCTAAATTCAAAACGTATTTCCATTGTTTAGACCTCAAACACATTGCACCACCACAAATGGTAAAAATGGCAAGTGGATTACAAGAGGTAATTAGTCAGACTCCAAAGGTAAAAAAGTTGGATTTAACAAAACTAAATTTAGATGTTAGTTCTAAACAATTTTACATTAACGAAATTAGAAACAAGAAGTTAAAAGTTGGGTATCGTACTTTAGTTGAAAAGAACATAACCACAATCACGGTTTATAATTATGACTATGGCATCTTTGATAAGATTGCTACCGAGGCCGAACGGAGACAAAGGGCACAGGTAGAAAAAGATGATGATATGCCGGACTTCTTACAAGGAATATAAAAAATGAAAATCAGTTACGCCATCACAGTATGTAATGAGTTCATTGAACTCCAACGATTACTTACATTACTCATTGACCGAAAACAACCTCAAGATGAGATTGTGATATTCTACGACACAAACAATGGGTCAAAATCGGTAGAAGAATACTTACGAGCCAGAAGTGTAAATACAGTTCCATTCCGTTGGATTGGGTATCACTTTGATGGTCACTTCGGTAATATGAAAAACGCATTGACCGAAGTATGTACGGGTGACTACATCTTTCAGATTGACGCAGATGAATATCCACACGAGGTTCTAATGGACAACATCCACGGAATCTTGGAAACCAATGATGTGGATGTGATTCTTGTACCACGAGTAAACACGGTTGAAGGATTAACCCAAGACCACATTCAGAAGTGGGGTTGGAATGTTAATGATAACGGTTGGGTAAACTTCCCAGACCCACAATGGAGAATCTATCGTAGGTCAGAGTCTATTCGTTGGGAGAACAAGGTTCACGAAAAACTCGTTGGATACGACACTATCTCAAATCTACCTTGGGCAGAGGAATTATCTCTATATCACCCAAAAGATATCGAACGACAAGAGAAACAAAACGAATATTACGACACCCTAATGTGATGGGATGTTTGGAAACGAATCGTGTGTCTAAAAAGAAAATTTACAATTTCCTATGATTAAGGTTGGTATAGTTGGTACTGGTTATTTCGGTCAAAAACTACATCAAAAGTTACAAAACTTTACGGATGTAGTATTCTTTACTGGCCGTGAACTTGACATTGATTATGATATTGATTGGGTAGTCATTGCATCATCCACCGACTCACACTATGAGTTGTGTAAGTTGTTTTTAAACCGTGGAGTGAATGTCTTTGTAGAAAAGCCAATGACACTCTCTTATGAAGAATCAAAGGAGTTGGTAGACCTCTCAAATGAATTAGGATTACGATTATATGTGGATGATATATTTCTATGGCATCCTATGACCCGAATGATTGAAAAAACCGAGATTAAAAACTTGGAGTTTAATTGGAACAAATATGGGTCGTTTAATGATAACATCTTCAACAACCTAGCCTACCACGACCTTTATCTTGCACTCCACTTTCTTGGTGATTTGAATTCCGTAACCCGAATCGAAACAAATCGAGTAAATGAAAAAGTGTTTTGGGTTGATGGTGTAAAATTTTCGTATAATAGAGTATCCGACAAAAAAAGAAAGTGGATATCAACTAATGGGTTCAAGTATGATTATATAACGAATCAAGACCCACTTGAAATGATGTTGACTAATGTGTTGAATGAAAAAGTTGACTTTGAAAAAAATATTAACACATCATTGAAGGTTCACAAAATTCTTGATGAGTTAAATAAAATCAAACCAAAAGTGGCAGTGGTCGGTGGTGGAATTTTCGGAATCACATCAGCACTTAAATTGGATAATGACTTTGAAGTAACTTTGTTTGAAAAGAATGATGACATTCTACAAAATGCAAGTTCTATAAATCAGTATAGGTTACACAAGGGTTATCACTATCCTCGTAGTATGGAAACTGCGATATCGGCTAAAAAAGGCACGGAAAGTTTCGTTAAGGAATATCCGTGTGAGATTTCAGATACAATACAACATTATGTTATTGCTCGGAAAAACTCAAAGGTGAATTCATCCGAGTATGAATCGTTTATGAATGAGTTGGAGTTGGAGTATTCAAAAGTCAACGGAGACCTTGTGAACCCAATCACATCCGAAAACACTTACTTGGTGAATGAGACTCTTTTTGACCCTTGTAAGTTGTATGAAATTTGTTCTGATAAATTAAAAGCATCTGATATTGTAATCTTGTGTGGGACTGAATTTGACCATTCACATATTGAAGATTACGACTATGTTGTAAATTGTACATATTCTGAATTAAACTCGGTATGTTACGATGGTCAAAAATATCAGTATGAGGTTTGCGAGAAACCGGTGCTTAAATTATCCGAAAAATATAAGGGCGTGGGGGTTGTTGTAATGGATGGTCCATTTATGTGTATTGACCCATATTCGGATACTAACTACCACGTTATGGGTAACGTGGTTGAAGCAATCCACGAAACAAATGTGGGTAAGTACCCAATTGTATCTGATGAACTTAAACCCTTACTGAACAAGGGGTTAATTAAAAATCCACCTATCACCAAAATTGATAGATTCATAGAGGCTGCTAAAGAGTTTTTGGATATGGATGGTGTGGAGCATATTGGTTCTATGTTCACAATCAGAACTGTTTTGGCCAATAGAGACCACGATGATGCTAGACCGAGTATTGTTAAGAAACACTCCAATAGTATGTACTCTATATTTTCAGGCAAAATATCAACCGCAGTTGACACATCAAATGAATTGTATAATTACTTAATGAAGACATGATGATAAAATTAATAATATTTGATTTAGATGGTGTACTTGTTGAAGCAAAGAACATCCACTTTGATGCACTAAACGAAGCATTGGGTGAGGAATATACAATTAGTTGGAATGAACACTTATCAACTTACGATGGGTTAAAAACCAATCAGAAGTTGGAGATGTTGAGTGACCAAAAAGGTTTACCAACCGAACTACACAAAGAGATTTGGGAAGGTAAACAAAAGTTGACTTTACAAAAGTTGAAAGAATTAAACCCAAACCAAACTCTACAATCAGTAATGGATGCATTAGTTGAAAATGGATACAAAATTGCAGTTTGTTCCAACTCAATCAGAAAGACAGTATTGACGGTACTTTCAAAGTTGGGTATTATGGAGTTTATGGATTATATTATCTCCAATGAAGATGTACAAAACTCAAAACCACATCCAGAGATGTATTGGAGAGCAATCTCAAAGATGGGATGTTTACCTGAAGAAACTTTGATTGTAGAAGATTCACCTTATGGATTACTTGCCGCATCTCGTTCTAAAGCTCACATTTTGAGAGTTAAGAATCCACAAGAAGTAACTTACACAAATATATTTAAAAAATTAACTGAAATAGAAATGGGAAACACAAACAACAACTTAAAATGGGAAGATAAGAAAATGAATGTACTTATCCCAATGGCTGGTGCAGGAAGTAGATTTCAACAGGCAGGATATACTTTTCCAAAACCACTAATTGATGTAGAAGGAAACCCTATGATTCAAGTTGTAGTGGAGAATCTAAATATTGATGCAAATTATATTTTTGTAGTACAGAAAGAGCATAGAGAAAAATATAATTTAGATACTTTATTAAACTTAATATCACCAAATTGTAAAGTAGTCGAAGTAGATGGACTCACCGAAGGTGCTGCTTGCACTGCTCTTTTAGCAAAAGAACACATTGACAATGATAATCCATTATTCTTTGCTAATTCAGACCAATTTGTAGAGTGGGATTCTACTGAATTTATGTATAAGATGAATGAAACTGATGCAGATGGTGGAATTGTATCATTCAGAGCAACACATCCAAAATGGTCTTTTGCTAAAGTTGATGAAAATGGATTAGTAACTGAAGTTGCAGAAAAGAATCCAATTTCAGATATTGCAACGGTGGGTTACTACTATTGGAAACGTGGTTCTGACTTTGTGAAGTATGCTGAAGAAATGATTGAAAACGATATCAGAGTAAACAATGAGTTCTATGTTTGTCCTGTATTCAATCAAGCAATTGAAGATGGAAAAGAGATTCGTACCTTTGATATTCCTAAAATGTGGGGATTGGGAACACCTGAAGATTTGAAATATTATCTGGAAAATAAAAATAAATAATGTTGTTAATATCACATAGAGGTAATGTTGATGGTAAACAACCAAATAGAGAAAACCATCCAGACTATATTGAAGAAGCATTAAATTTAAAATTTGATGTTGAAGTTGATGTTTGGTATATAGATGGTGAATTGTTTTTAGGGCATGATAAGCCAGAATATAAAGTTGATTTTAGTTGGTTCTTTAGTAGAGCTCATAAGCTTTGGATTCATTGTAAAAATGTGGAAGCAGTTCAGTATTTCTTATCTAATGATTCATATAGACAGGTATTCAACTTCTTTTGGCATGAAGAGGATACCATAACTTTAACTTCAATGTTGTATATTTGGGCTTATCCGGGTAAACAACCGATTGAGGGTAGTATTGCTGTAATGCCCGAAATAAATAATGATAATATCACAAAATGTGAAGGTATTTGTTCAGATTACATAAAAAACTATTTATTACTATGAAAGAAAAATTAACTATAATTCAAAATTTTATACTAAATGATGTTAAATTTAAGCATTTAGAGTCAAATTTGGGATTAAAATCAACTGCAAATGTCATTGGTGATTGTGATTTCATTATAAATTACAAAGGTGATGATATTGACAAAGTTATTACTTTATATAAATCTCATATTAAAAATATCACTTGTTATAATTGGAAACAAACTAATACTTTTAATTGGGCGTTTACAACTTTAAAATTATTAGATGAAGTAAAAACTCCGTATGTTTTTTATTTAACCGAAGATAGATTATTTCATAATACTAACAAGATAGAATTTTCTGAAGTAATTGATGAGGTGGTTAAAAATGATATTGGGTGGATGGGTATAACAAAGTTATGGAAATATAGTAATACTATACATCCTGATAGAGCAAAGCGGTATGGTAAACCACCATATATGGATACAAATAAACATATATACACTTATTATGCAAAAAATTCCCCATATAAATGTTTAAGTATAGATAGTATATTTAGAGTTGATATTTTGAGAGAATCTTTAAATAGATTATTGCAAAATCCAACACATTTAGAGTTATCAAACAAATATAGGCCACATATGTTAGAAATTGAAAATAAAATTTGGTTTTCGAATGAATTGCCAGATATGATGTGTGCTGTTCCAAAACGTAGTATAATAGTATCTGATGATGACCCTGGTTATATTAAAATAAAATGATTTTTTGGAGAACATATAATAACAAGGTATATTCGGTAGGTGAAGTGGCCCAATTAGGGTTTCCTTTGTCCGACCCATCTTATATACCTGATGAGTATTTAGAAGCTCAAAACTTTGTGATTCTACGAACCTGTTTTGGAGTTGGTGATTGGGGAATCATCTCGGCATTTCCACGAAAATTAAAGGAAAAGTATCCTCAATGTAAAGTGTGGATTCCATCACCAAAATTGCTTCGTGAGATGTTTGGTCACCTTGAACAAAACTGGTCTTCTTGGGATGACCCATTTAAAGTAGTTCACACTATCTTTGATAACAACCCATATGTAGATGGGTTTGTTGATTCCTTTGATGGTGAGGTGTTTAATGACCATTATAGAATCACGGATGGTGGTGATGTTCCCCTAATGGAAGAACTCCTACGATTCTGGCAATTTGATTCATTTGAAGATATTGAGCCGGAGTTATACTTTTCAGAAGAAGAAATGGAGTTTGGTGACAATATCATTAAAGAACATTCCGATGGTGAGTTTGGGACTCTTCTAATCTCAAATAGATTCGATGGTGTTGGGATTGAGAAAATCCAACAAAAAATTGATGAGTATGACTTACCTATATTCTATTGGACTAAATCCAAGGACATTGGATTGGACTTTAAAAGAGGGTTGGATTTAAGACACGTTGACACACGAATTCAGTTGTACATTAAAACCAAAGCAAAGTTCAATGTTGGTAATCAAACGGGTGTAAACGATACCATTGCAAATTATGCACCAACATTTACCGTAGCAAGACCAAACCTTCGTTCTAATATAATCCGTAGTCAATATTATTACATATGAAAATTGTAGTATACACATCCATTTTTGGTGGTTATGATAATTTGATTGAAGACCAATTCCAAATGGAAGGGGTTGACTACATTTGTTTTACTGATAGAGATATTGAGTCTAAAACTTGGAAGGTTGTAAAATCAACACCAATTTACAATGACCCTAATAGAAACGCAAAAAAGTATAAAGTCCTTCCTCATAGGTATCTAAAGGATTACGATTGGTCGGTTTGGATTGATGGTAACATTAAAATCATTTCAGACATTAGACCATTATGTGATGGTGATTCGTATAAGTTGTACGACCATATGCAAGTGTTTGATAAGAGAAATTGTATTTACGATGAAGCACAATCAATTCTAAACTTTGGTAAGATTAACTCCGAGAGATATCCTGAAAAGGGTATTAAGAATTGGAAAGATAATCCAAGACTGATAGTGGAACAAATGAATAGATACATTTCAGAAGGATATCCACGACAAAACGGGTTGGCAACTACACCAATTATGGTTCGTTCACATTACGAAGAGGATGTTATCAAACATAATGAAGATTGGTGGACTGAAATAAAATATAATTCCAAGAGAGACCAGTTGAGTTTTAATTATATTGCTTGGAAAAATGACTTTAATTTTGTATATTTACAAGGTGATTCACGAAATAATGAATACTTTGTGAGTATGGGAAAACACATAGGTAAACAATGAGTAACGTAATATTCATACCAAATATCGCAGTGGGTGATGGTAGAAGTACACCATATCATTATTCAGTAAAGAGTTGGGCTAAGTGGGGTGAGAAGTTTGGATATCAGGTCGTAGAGTGGACTGAACCAATTCTTGACACATCAACCTTTCCTATCATTATGCAAAGAGAGTGGGTGTTTGACATCCTTGAACATAATGGAATTGACTATGACCAAGTGTTGATTGTAGATGCAGACACAATTGTTCATCCAGACACTCCTGACTTTTTTCAAGAAACCAATCACGAGTATGCCGTAGTTGTAAACAATGGATGTTATGAATGGGTTACTCGTAGTGTAAAGGGATGGGGTGATGTTTTATTTCAAGACCAACCATTGGTAAAACCATATGATTATTTCAACACCGGATTTGTGATTGCTAACAAGAAACACAAACCATTCTTCAATGAAATGAAGAAGTTGTATACCGAACGTGGCGAAGAAATAAAAGTACACCGAGATAGAATCAAAGCCAGTACAGGTCAGACTATTGTAAACTTTATGTTGAAAAAACATAACATAAAAACCACTAAATTATCAGAGGGTTACAATTTACAAGATTTGTTTAGGAAGAATTTACTACATATACCAGGTCACGCTTGGTGGAGTGATGAACTACATTTCTTGGATGCTGGGTGGGTGTATCATTTTAATGCAATCCCCAAGAATCCAAGGGATGTAAAATATTGGATGGAACGAACATACAACTACTTATATAAATGAAAAAACGAGTAACGAACATAGACACACTATCTGCGTTGTTGGATAGATTGGTTACGGAAAATATCAAACGATTCTTCTTTGATAAAGATGGTTTAACTGAAAAAGTAGAACACCAAGATTTGGTGATATCTGAAATCAAGTCAAGATTGGTAGAGTTGTTTTTGGAAGTCTACGATAATGGTAAATACGAATACATTTCAGAGAATCGTACATTTACTGCAAGTAATATTGTTGAGAATATTCAAGACCTAATTACTAATGACATTCATATCGGAGAGTCCGATAGAGCACGATTGAACATTGCTATGTTGGAAGAAAAACGACTTCGTAAATCAAATGAAGGTCGAGCTCAAAACAAAAATAACATTGATAAAGAGTTTTACGAGTTAACAAAATGAGAGTTCTAATTACAGGTGTTGCTGGATTGTTGGGAAGTCGTTTGGCTGACCATTTGGTTTCTCACGATATCGAAGTTATTGGTATTGATAATTTGAGTGGTGGGTATCTTGAAAATGTAAATCCTAAAGTAAAGTTTTACAATATGGATTTACAAGATGTGAAATTAAGAGACATATTTCAAGAACATAAACCAACATTTGTATATCATTTTGCAGCATATGCGGCAGAGGGATTGTCTCCATTTATTCGTACATACAACTATAAAAATAATCTCGTATCAACTGCAAACATAATTAACGAATGTATTAGGCATGATGTTTCTCGTTTGATATTTACCTCAACAATGGCTGTATATGGTCATGGATATGGTGGGGTCTTTGATGAAGACCAAATCCCAAAACCAATAGACCCATATGGTGTTGCTAAATATGGGTGTGAGATGGACATTCAAATAGCGGGTGAACAACATGGATTAGATTGGTGTATTATCAGACCACATAATGTATATGGTATTAAACAAAACATTTGGGACAAATACCGTAATGTATTGGGTATTTGGATGTATCAACATTTAAATGGTGAGCCAATGACAATTTTTGGAGATGGTAGCCAAACACGGGCGTTTTCATTTATAGATGATTCGATTCACCCTCTTTGGAGAGCTGCTGTTTATCCGGAAGCATCCAAACAAATCATAAATTTAGGTGGTATTGAAGAAATTACAATCAAAGATGCATCAAATGTATTATTAGATGTTGTGGGTGGTAGTGAGGTTGTACATTTAGAAAAGCGCCACGAAGTACATATTGCAGTACCAACTTATCAAAAATCAATAGATATTTTAGGGTTTGAGTATAAGACATCTTTAAAAGAAGGACTTACTACAATGTGGGAGTGGGCAAAAGAACAACCTATGAGAGATAGGTTCGTTTGGCCTGAATATGAATTAGATAATGGAATTTATAATTTTTGGAAAAAGTAATGGGGTATTCTTTAGAAAAACACGGATTAAAAAACGGAACAATTGATGATAATTATCAATACTTGTTTGAACCTGTCAATGATGGAAAAACACGATTTGTAAAGTATCATCTACCAACATTAAAAAAATATGCATCTGAATGTGATACTATCACCGAGATGGGAGTGGATTCGGTAAATACAACTTGGTCGTTTCTATCATCTCGGCCAAAGAAACTGACTTCAATTGATATTATCAACACAAAAGCACCTGAAATACTTACATTGGCTGGTGAATTGGCTAAAAAGGAAGGTATTGATTTTAAGTTTATTTTAGGAGATACCACTAAAATTCAGATTGAACCAACCGAGTTTTTATATATCGATACACTTCACACATATCCTCAACTAAAAAAAGAGTTAGAACTACACCCACGCAAGGTAAGTAAATACATTGCATTCCACGACACTCATATGTTTAAGGATATGGCAAAAGCATTATGGGAATTTCTTGAGAAGTATCCAAACGACTGGGAGATTTGTTATCAGACTGAAGAAAGTTGTGGACTTACAATCATAAAAAGAAAATGAAAAAAATAGTTATTGCTCCTGTATTTTGTGAGACACATTTAATCAAGTATCAGATTCCAAATATCATTGATACTATTGATCCAGATTACATCATTTATAATGAGGGTATGTTCCCTGCCGGACCTGAAAGTAGTACGAAGGTAGATGAGAACTTCATTAAAAATTATACATTAGATGGCCATCGTGGATTTGACTACGAAGAGTTGAAAGAGGTAATCAAAGACGCACAAGAAAAATATCCAAATACCAAAATCATCTTGAATGAGATGAACTACCCAAACAACTTGAGTGCTCCTGAATGTTATGCACTTGCTTGTTCTAATTTTGAAGAGCTGGGTATTGAGATTGAACAGGGTGATTACATCTTCCCATTTGAGGGTGATGTATTCCATTTAGAGTCTGTAAAGACGGAAATTGAAGGATATATGTCTCAACTTGAGCCAGATACCGGCTTCCGAACCATTTGGTTAGATTTTATGGAAACCCAAAACTATGTAGAGAAAAAGAACCTTGTTGGTTGGAAACGAGGTGATGGCAGGTCACGAAGGATGTGTATCAGATTTGGTACTTGGGGATTTTATAGAAATGTGTTATTGAATTTTATGACACAACAATATCCTATGTTATATCCAACTGATTTGATTACATACCACTATTGTTGGTTCAGACCGCAAAAGTATAAACAACTACGATTTGACCAGTTAAATCGAGGTGGTGGCTATTGGGAGAATTTTGATAAAGGATTGCAACAAATCAGAAATGAAAATCCAAAAACCGATGTGGTTTTAAGACCAACATCTCCTGTTGATTCAAACAATAGATACGCCACATACCTTGAGATTGAACATCCAACTGCAATTGAAGAACATCCAAACTTTGTAAAATGAAAGTAGCATTTTTTACCGAGATGGGGTTTCGTGGTAGAGTACCAAGAACCCATACTAATATGAGAACCGAGTTTGCTTGGATGGTAGGTTCAGACGCGGAACACTTTAATTTAAACGATGTACCATCTCAAAAGTATGATTTGGGTATTGTAATCACTCCAAAGAATTCACCTGAAAAGGTGGACTTAAAACAAATCAAATCGTTTTGTAATAAAGTGGGTGTAATGCAAGAAGGTCCATTTTGGTTCTTCCAAGATTACGAATTACCAAATCAGATTCACTACTACAACAATCTTATATCAGCAGACATCATCTTTGCTCATAACGAACAAGATAGACAATACTATAAAGGACTGACCAATCACCCTGATGTGAGAGTTCTTCAGTCACTAATGATTGAAGACCCAATCTTAAACATCACACCTCACGAAGAACGAAGTGGTATTATGATTGGTGGTAATATGAAGAGTTGGTATGGTGGATTTGATTCATTTATGTTAGCATCTTCAGTTACCGATGAAATCTACTCACCACAAATGGGTAGAAGGCAAGAGGGTGAACACCAACTTGGAATCAAACAACTTCCTTATTTAGAATGGAATCAATGGATTTCGGAATTGAGTAAAAGAAGAGTGGGTATTCATATGATGAGAACTCACGCCGCAGGGACATTCGCAATGAATTGTTCTTACTTGGGTATTCCTTGTATTGGATATGATGGGTTGGATACTCAAAGAATTCTTCACCCAAACCTCACCGTTAAAGATGGTGACCTTGAAAGTGCTAGAAAATTAATCGATAGATTGTGGAATGATTTGGATTTCTACGAAGAAAATCGTATATTAACAACTGAACTATACAATAAACATTACTCTGAAGAAGAGTGGAAAAGAAAGTTTTACAATGAGTTTAAGTAAAAAGGATATTTCATTTATCCAACCAAGTCGTAACAACTTGAAATACCTCAAGTGGTCTTACGAATCAATTAGAAAGAATGCAGGGACTGAACCTACCATTTGTGTTGCTGATGATTTCAGTAACGATGGAACATGGGAGTGGTGTCAAGATATGATGTCTAACGACCCAAACTTTAAAGCAATTCGTAACGAAGGGCCAACGAGATTGGGTCACACCATTCTCTATGACCGACTCATCAATGAGGTGGCTACTACTGCAATCGTAGGTATCTATCATGCAGATATGTGGTTGTGTCCCGGTGCTCTTGAATCAGTATTGGAACACATCAAACCACTTACTGTTGTATCTCTAACTCGTATTGAGCCAGACCTACATCCGGCCGGACCAGAGAAGGTATTGATTGAGGGAGCACCTACTGAACCTGAAGACTTTGATGAAGAGTGGTTCTTGGAGTTTTTTAATAACTACAAACCTCAAGTAAAGGGTAAGACCACCGAAGGTATCTTTGCTCCGTGGTTTTTGTTCAAAGAAGATTTTACATCCATCGGAGGACATGACCCATTATACGCCCCACAATCAAAGGAAGATTCTGACATCTTCAACCGATTCCTTTTGAATGGATACAAGTTTGTTCAGACTTGGGAAGGTGCCGTATTCCACTTAACTTGTAGAGGGTCACGATTTAATCCAACTCTAACTGAAGTGGGTAAGGAATCAGATGAGTGGTTAGCTCAAAATATTCGTTCAACTCGTAACTTTATTCGTAAGTGGGGTCATTTTGTTAAACACGATAAGTTTTTGATGCCAGTTGTACCTCACAAATACAATGTGGAGTTCCGAGTTTTCAATGCTAACGAGCAATTGTTGAATATGTTAGAACCGTGGTGTAGTAACATCAATGTAGACATACCACAAGAAAAAATCGATGAATACATCAAATTAGAACAACCAAATACTCAATTCAACTTGAGTGAAAGAATCAACCAAGAAGTAGATTCAGATATAATTGTTAGATTTGACGGTCGCTCACTCACTCAAAACTCGTTTAACTTCATTCAAAACCTATCGGAAATTTTTGATTTTAACGAATTTGAGAGTGGTGAGTATGAATTCGACATATTTAAGATAAAGGTCAATCGTGTAAAGCATTATGAAAACGACCTAATTAATCTATGAGATACTTTATATTACTACCAGGTGACACCGAGGAATCGGTAGACTTCTCAACCAACATTTTGGGGGAAGTTTCGTTCAAGAACTTTTGGGCAGACCAAGGGTTTGAAATTCTTGTCCGATTGGTAGAGAAGTATCCTGACACTTTAGAAGAGGTGGTGATTAAAGATGAGAAATCTAAATCTTATTCCGTAGAAGAATTCTTGGAGAAAATCAAAAAATTGAAGGTAATCCATAATGGGTAAAATTAACATTAACGAACTCGATACGTTCGAGGATGATTATGAGGTATATGAAAAGTTTACAAAATCAAGTCGGAAAAAGACTTCTAATGAAGAAGACATTCTCGAATCACAAGGGAAGTTTGTTAGAGGGAGAAAAAGTGACTCTTATATCTCTCAACGAACCAAAGCAAGAAGGTAGAGTTTTAGACCCATTTGGTACAGAGTGGGTTGTTCCTTTTGAATTCCTCCATACTTATTAATATGAGTGGATTAAATCAATATGAAGAAGCATTGGAACGCCTCATCAAAAAAATTGATGAGAAGTGGTCTGATGCTTACAAAAAAAGTATTGATTGTAATAATCCAAAAGGGTTTTCACAAAAAGCACATTGTGCTGGTCGTAAGAAGAGGAAATAATATGAAATGTAATTGTGTAATTTGTAATTGTGGTAAATCTTGTAATTGTCCATGTTGCACTTGCTAAGAATTGGAGAACAAGATGTTACTAAAAATTGGTTCACGGGGTGAACTCGTAAAAGATGTACAAGAAATTGTTGGCGTAACGGCCGATGGTATCTTTGGTGAAGGAACTGCTGAGGCCGTAAAGAAGTGGCAAGCAGCCAATGGTTTAGATGCTGATGGTTTGGTCGGTAAAGGTACATTGGGTAAAATGGGATTATTGGATACTGATGGCTCTATTTCAGATGTAAATCCAGAATCAGCAAGTGGTCTCTATACAAAGAAACCATACACAACAAAAAATGGTTTAGAAATCGTAGAATATTTTATGCCGGTTGATGAGTACAAGAAAGGACCTATCAACGCAGAATGGATATTCTTACATCATACTGCTGGTTGGCACAATCCATATAATTGTATTAAACAATGGGATGCTGATTCAAGAGGTGCAATTGCAACTGAATTTGTTTTAGGTGGCCCTTCGTGCAAAGGTAATGATTTCAAATACGATGGCGAGATGGTTCAAGCTTTCCCTGCTGGAAATTGGGGTTATCACCTGGGTAAGAATGGTTCACAAAAGATGCACGTTAACTCTGTTGGTGTTGAGGTATGTAACTTTGGATATGTGAAAGATGGTAAGACATATGCAGGTGCAACTGTTGAAGAATCTCAAATCGTAACTTTGGACAAGCCATTTAGAGGTCACTCAACTTGGCATCGTTACTCTGATAAACAAATCGAGGCATTGAGACTTTGGTTGGAGTTTATAGGAGAGAGAGACAACATCGATATCAGAGCCGGACTTCCTGCATTAGTTAAAGAAAAAGGTGCTGACGCATTTGAATTTAATGAAGATGCTTACTATGGTAAAGTAAAAGGCGTATGGACACATACTAATACTCGTAAGGACAAATTTGATATGTTCCCTCAACAGGAACTATTAGATATGTTGGTAAGTCTATAATCACACTATTTATAAAAACGGGTTATTTTAACGAGTAAAAGGTTTTTAATTTATTATGAAAAAGAGTCTATTATTTTTACTATCTTTGATTCCATTTTTGAGTTTTGGTCAACAAAGTAGTTGGTTTGAAGTAGAATTAGAGTTCGGAGGTTGGTCAAGTAATAGTCAATCTATCCTAATTACTCAAGGTACTGATACATTATATTACGAAACCTATGGTACATTTAATCCAGCAAGATATCGTTATGCTGTTATAAATGCCAACGCTACAAACATTCAAGTAAAATTAACAAGTTATTCTACTGCTTATTGGTATAGTTTTTCTTATCAGTCTCCTTCGTATGTAAACATTAGAAATTACACACAGGGAGACATTTTAGATTTATACCAATTGGATTGGAATAATAGTAATGTGTCTTGGACATACTCAACTACGGATAATCTTTATCATTACACAAATACTTTAGGATTATCACCACAACCACCACCTATTGCTGGTTGTATGGATTCAACTTCATCGAGTTATAATCCTAATGCTAATTTAAGTAATGGTCAATGTACATATCCTGTTTCCTTTGCAGTAGATATGAATTCTTACCCAGATACCTTCTCTCAAGTCTATGTAAGTGGACAATTTAATAGCTGGAGTGGTATTTGGGATTCTTTAGCTGACCCCGATGGTGATAATATTTGGACAGGAACAATTGATATTCTAAATAACCCAGGTTGGTTATGGAAGTATTCAGTTGATAACTGGGCAGACCAAGAATTACCTACGGACTTATTAGGAGGAGGTAATCCTTATGCAACGTGTTTTACTTATGACCCATCAGGACCTTTTGCAAATAGAGGTTTAATTGTAGATGGAGCACCAGTAGTATTAGATACTAACTGTTGGGAAAAATGTTTAGATTGTGAAGATATTATTGGATGTACTGATAGTACCTCTAACGAATTTAATCCTTGGGCTACAGTAAGTGATGGTCAATGTCAAGGAAATGCTATACCAACTTGTGGACCTGGCCAGACTTACTTACAGGTTTATTTTGTTCCTGATAACTTCCCAAGTGAATCAAGCTGGATACTGTATGATGATAACGGAGCAGTATTTACAGCATCTCAAGGTACATACAACGGTTATCAACCTGGTGTAGGTATTTCTTATTATATTTGTGTAGATACAAACGTATTAGTTGATATTGTTATTCAAGATAGTTACGGTGATGGTTTATGT
>Ga0222718_10001622_pt1 | contig 21045 bp, 20 predicted proteins | sample C33_27DmetaG_FD_165045 | JGI IMG/M metagenome (GOLD analysis project Ga0222718, IMG submission 165045) | Estuarine water microbial communities from San Francisco Bay, California, United States - C33_27D | ecosystem: Environmental > Aquatic > Marine > Unclassified | place: USA: California...
CGCTGAAGGAATTACTCGACATCCCCGTCTTCCACGACGACCAACACGGCACCGCCGTCGTCACGCTCGCCGGGTTGATGAACGCCGTGAAACTCGTCGACAAGAAACTCGAAGAATGCTCGGTGGTGATAAGCGGCATGGGTGCCGCCGGGCTCGCCATCGGCAAGATCCTTCGTGACGCCGGTGTCGACAACATCGTCGGCGTCGACCGTATGGGTGCGATCCATCAAGGCCGCGATCACCTCAATTTCGCCAAGGAGTGGTTCGCAGACCACACCAACCACGATCGCAAGGCCGGGTCGCTCCAAGAAGTCATGAGGGGCAGCGACATCTTCATCGGCGTGTCGGCTCCCGATCTCATCGATGCCGCAGACCTTCGCCAGATGGCCAAGGACCCGATCGTGTTTGCGATGGCGAACCCTGATCCGGAGATCCGACCCGAGAGCGCCGACGGTCTCGCTGCCGTTATGGCCACCGGGCGAAGCGATTTCCCAAACCAGATCAACAACGTGCTGGCGTTCCCCGGCATCTTCCGTGGAGCGTTCGATGTTGGAGCGCACTCGGTCACCGAGTCGATGAAGGTCGCTGCGGCACACGCCATCGCCGAGGCGGTGAACGACGCCGATCTCGAACCACAGTTCGTGGTGCCGTCAGTTTTCGACAAAACGGTCGCACCGGCGGTCGCTGCGGCGGTCGCCAATGCCGCACTGATCGACGGAGCCGTGCGACCCTGACACGCTGATGACCGAGCATCTCCTCTCACCCGTTCGAATCGGGTCGATGACGCTGCGCAACCGCATCGTGATGGCGCCGATGGGGGTCGAGATCGTAGGGGGCGACGGGGCAGCCAACGACGAGGTCATTCGCTACTACGAAGAACGAGCCCGTGGTGGCGCCGGCCTGCTCATCACCGAAGTTGCCGCGTTCGCGTATCCGCATGGAGCGAACAGCGTTCACCAGCTCGGCCTGTCCGACGACCGGTTCGTCGAACCCTTGCGAAAGCTCACCGACCGTGTTCACGGCCACGGCGCAAAAATCGCAATCCAGCTCGTCCATCACGGCAAGATCAGCCGAGTCGACATCGCAAACGGTGACCCAGTGATGGTCCCCTCGGTTCCCGAGTGGCGCGGCTCGCTCGACATGGTCGGCGACATGTCGATCGACGAGCTGATGGCGATGGCCGCTGCCTCCGGTGGCGCGGAATCGAAGCCCCACTACCGCGAGATGACCACCGACGACATCGCCACGATCACCGAGCAGCTCGGCGATGCGGTCGTGCGGGCCAAAGAGGCCGGTTTCGACGCTGTCGAGATTCACGGCGCCCACGGCTATCTGGCCTCTGGCTTCCTTTCGCCACAATGGAACCGACGCACCGACGAGTACGGCGGCTCCCACGAGAACCGGGCTCGGCTGCTGTGCGAATGGATCACAGAAGCGAAGAGGCGGGCCGGCACCAACTTTCCGATCTGGGTCCGTCTCGACGCGCTCGAATATCGGACACCCGAGGGCATCACGTTCGACGACTGTCAGGTGACCGCCCGGCTTGCGGTCGGGGCTGGGGCTGACGCCATCCATTTAAGCGCCTACGGCGACAGCACATCCGGTCGAGCTTTTACCGAGGGCTCGCTACCTGACCGAGAGGCTCGCCACGCCGCACTGAGTGGAAGGTTGACCCGTGATCTCGCCGTTCCCGTCATTGGCGTCGGCCGCATCAGCCCTGCGGTCGGAAACGAGATGATCGCGCATCGCAAAGCCGACCTCGTGGCTATGGGTCGCCAGTTGCTCGCCGATCCGGCCACCCCACTGAAGCTCACCGAAGGCAGAGCCGACGAGATCCGGCCGTGTATCAACTGCTACGTCTGCGTCGCACAGCCGTTCTTTGACCGCAAGGTCAAGTGCGCAGTCAACCCGGTGGTCGGCCGGGAGCTCGAGCTGGCCGAAGTCGAGCGCACGGCCGCCGAGCATCCTCGCCACGTTGCGATCGTTGGCGGTGGCCCCGCCGGCCTCGAAACGGCGCGGGTTGCAGCCGAACGCGGTCACCGCGTCACCCTGTGGGAGGCCAGCGACCAGATCGGTGGGGCGCTGCGTTTCGCCGCCCTCGTCTATGAGCCCAACCTTCGGCTTTTGCGATGGTACGAGCACGAGATGGAGCGGCTCAGCATCGACATCCGCCTCAGCACCGACGCGTGCGTCGATCGGGTTGTTGCCGTCGACCCCGACGTGATCGTCGTTGCCAGCGGCGCTGGGCGCGCGCGGCCCGAGATGCTCGGTGTCGAACAAGATCACGTCTTCGACGGTGACGACCTCCGCGACCTTCTCACCGGAGGCGGCGATGGCTCGGCGATCAAGAAACTCAGCGTCACGGCGCGGATCGCCGTTCGCTTGGGTCGTCGGTTCGGCTTGCTCACCGACCCCGGACAGGTTGCGCGACTTACCGAGCGATACATGCCGATCGGCGATGATGTCGTCGTGATCGGCGGCGGGCTTGTCGGTGTGGAGCTAACCGAGTTCCTCGTCGAGCGGGGTCGCAGGGTCACGGTCCTCGAAGAGGGCGAGAAGTTTGCGCTTGAGATGGCCCATCCCCGGAGGTGGCGCGTGCTCAACGATCTACGCGACCACGGCGTCGAGCTCGTGGCACAGGTCTCCGATGTCCGAATCGGCGGCACCGAGGTGAGCTTCCAGGTCGGCGAGCACGACCGAACAGTCCGAGCCGAGACGGTTGTAATCGCTACCGGCCTCAAAGCTGACTCGTCGGTCGCCGACGCGTTCCGCGCTGCCGGCCACGATCCGATCCTGATCGGCGACGCAGCTGGTGTTGGCTACCTGGAAGGCGCGATCCACACCGGCTTCCACACTGCAATGAGCCTCTGAGCCGTCGTCGCAAGCCCGTAAAACGAGGTCACCCCGGCCGAGGCCGGGGTGACGATTCGTAGGTGGTGGTCGGGACCGGCGTCGATCCGGTGACCTACCGCTTTTCAGGCGGCCGCTCTGCCAACTGAGCTACCCGACCCCTGTGTGCAGCCGTTGTCGGCGCATGTGCGGTCCTGACGGGATTTGAACCCGCGGCCTCCACCTTGACAGGGTGGCGATCACTCCAAACTGATCTACAGGACCTCCCGATCGGTGAACCGATCGAAGGTGAAACGGTAGAGCGGTATCTTGTCGATAACAACCCGAACCCGTTCGCACCCCATACGGGATTCGAACCCGTGTTACCGGCGTGAAAGGCCGGCGTCCTAGGCCGCTGGACGAATGGGGCCCGCAACCAGCCGAAGCGGGTGGCGTCTGCGTCGGCGAACCGAACGACAGGCAGTGTAGGGGGTTCTAGCGGCTACCGTCGCCCCGACATGACGCACTTGTTCAGGCTCTCAATCGCGAGTTTCGTCGGCTACCTGCTCGGCAATCTTCCGTCAGCGGGCATCGTCACCCGGCTGGCTGGTGATGGTCACGATCTCACTGTCGAGGGCACAGGCAATCCAGGTGCGATGAACGCTGCGCTCGTGCTCGGGAACCGGTGGGGGGCCGTGGTTTCGGCCGCCGACATCGCAAAGGGTGCCGCTGCCGCTGCCCTCGGCCGCCGGATCGCCGGCTCCGATGGCGCAAATGCGGCTGCGACCGCTGCGGTAATCGGCCATTGCCACCCGATCGGTCGACGTGGAGGCAAAGGTGTTGCAACGAGCATCGGCCAAGTGATCGGCACCGTCCCGGCCTATCTCCCACTCGATGCAGCCGTTGCCTTCGGCACGACGAAGCTTCCGTGGTTTCGCAGCCGAACACGGGCCGGAACGCACGCGGGCAGCGTCGTCTGGGTTGCAGCCACGACGCTGTGGTGGCGTCGACGCTGGCCCAACCCGGGTGGGGGTGAGCCCACGTGGCTGCTACCGACCGGGGCCGCTGTCAGCTCAGCGGTCATCGCTCGCCGCTTTGCGGCCGAAGCCGCTCGAGTCGAGGCATCCACCGAGACCGGCGGCCCCGACGAAGAGGCTGCCGCATGATCGCCCTCGTCACCGACTCGTCGAGCCAGATACCCGCCGGCCTCGCCGAACGGCTCGGAGTCCATGTTGTGCCGATCACGGTCACGATCGACGGAATCGAACATCGCGAGGGGCTCGACCTGACCGCCGACGACTTCTGGGCCCGGATCGAAACCGGTGACCTCCCTGAAATCGGAACGTCGCAGCCGAGCCCGGGGGAGATCGTCGCGGTTTACGAGGCGGCAGAGGCCAGAGGCGCCACAGCGATTGTGTCGGTCCACGTCGGCGCCGACGTTTCCGGCACCGTCAACGCAGCGAAGCTCGCAGCTGAGGTCGTCAGTATGCCGGTCCACGTGGTCGATAGCGGCACGGCATCGTTTGGTGTCACTGCCTGCCTCTGGCGTGCCGCCGATGCAATCGCCGCTGGCTCCGGCCCAGCGGAGGCAGCCGCACGAGCCGCTGCCATGGCACCCTCGATCGGTACGTCGTTCATCCTCCAGGGACTCGATTTCGCTCACGCCAGTGGTCGTTTCGAGCGCACGCTTCCCGACAGCGCCGACGATGTGATCGTTCTTGCCGGGTATGGAACGGCACTCGAGATCGTAGGAGCGGCCCGCGATGCCGAAGCGCTCTGCGACCTGATCGTTGCCCCGTTCACCGCCGAGGGCCGCCCCGTTCGCGCCGCAGTCGGACTCGCCGACGACTCGACGGCTGCACTCACCGAAATGATTGAGCAGCGCCTGCGGGCCGACAGACTTGTCACCGAGGTCGTTCGGTACCGCGTTGGGCCGTCGATCGCAGCCCACACCGGCCCGGGAGTCGCTGGCGGGTTCTGGTGGCCCGCCGACGTCTGACTCAGCTGTCGCCCTCCTCGAGACCGTTCATGGCGGCGACGACCAGCTGCTCCAGGAGCCATCCGAGCCACTCGTAGAGGGCGACCACACCCACGCGATCGTCGTCATCGGAAAGATTTTGCAGTGCATCGTTGCCGAGGATCTCGACATCGAGGCGTTCGCCCAGCACCAACCGCAACGCATTCAGGCTGTGCATCCAAGCCGATACGCCTTCACCATCGAGTGCCGTGCCCCCGATTCCCGCTTCGACAGTCTCGATCGCTTCGAGCCGCGAACGGAGAAGGTCGTTGTCGACCATCTCGCGGTAGCCCGTTTCGGCTTCGTCGTCGTCGGGGCGCGCCACGGGACTCAGTCGTCGCAGCACCGGGTCGGTCTCAGCCATCACGAGCTCGCGCAGCTGCGGGAGTACATTCGCCAAGATCTGCTGTTCATCGTCGGAAAGGTTGACGATCACCTGGCCGCCCTTCCATCTGAATCGTCGCTGAAAGTTCAACGGCACGACTCAGCAATCCTGATCGGTCACTTGGGTCGCAGGTCTCACGAGTCCTGCTCCATTACTTGGGTCGCAGGTCTCACGAGTCCTGCTCCATGGTCGCCCAGAGGCCATGTTCGTGGAGACGAAAAACGTCGAGTTCCGCCTTCTCCCGACTTCCCGAGGCCACGACCGAACGTCCCTCGACGTGAACCTCCATCATCAGGCGGTTCGCCTTCTCTTCGGAATAGCCAAAGACCTTCCGGAACACGAACGTTACGTACGACATCAAGTTGATCGGATCGTCCCACACGATCACCTTCCACGGATGATCGAGGGCAGTGGATTCGTCTGTTCTGACGTCGGGCGCAGCGATCGGTGCCGTCACGTTCGCACCGCCTCGCATTCGGCTGAGACCGGCTGCTCGGTGAGCCATGCGAGCCGAACGATCTGGATCCAGGCCAGCGATGCAAGGGCGATGTGAACACCGACGAGCAACACCGGTACGCCGGTGAAGTACTGCCAGTACCCGACCGCCCCCTGCGCAACGAGCAAGCTCATGACCCGCATCGTGTCCTCGCGTCGTTCGTACTCGCCGTCGCAATGCGCCCGCCGGACGGTCCACAGCACCAACGCGAGCACCGTAATCGCAGTGATCGAATGAATTCGGGTGACCTCGCGGACCAAGAACGGCAGTCGCGCAGCGACCTCGGACTCGTCGCCGCCGGAATGGGGACCGGACCCAGTGACGATCGTGCCGGTCACCAACAACACGGCCGTCGCCACGAACACGAGCCGGGTCCAGATCGTCAGACGCGAACCTGATCCCGCCCCCAACCCGTCGTGCTTCGCCTTCTCGAGCAGCACGACTGCGTTCCACAACAGCACCATAGAAAGCAAGAAGTGCCCCATGGTGAACCGCGGATCGAGTTCGGTCTTGACGAGGAGGGCACCCAGGATCACCTGAGCGACCACCCCGGCGACGAGGCCGAGCGACCACCGCACGAGGTCCTGACGCCTCGGGACCCGGCGCAACGAACCGAGGACAGCCAGGATGACCGCCACGGCGACCACACCAGTGACGAGGCGGTTCACGAACTCGATCATGGCGTGGTATTCGAGCGAGGCGACGAACTGGTCTTCCTCACAGTTCGGCCAATCGCTGCACCCAAGACCTGACCCGGTGAGCCGAACCGACGCGCCCGTTATCACGATCGCAGTCAGCGACCAGAGCGCCCATCGGGCGAGCTGCACGAACCGCTCGGACGAGATCACCCCACGACGTTACGCCCGCGTGGTCGGTCCTGGCGTGTCGGACGTAGCCTGACCGAGTGAGTGCCCCCGCCGAGATCCGCAACCGTCCGCGTGTCCTTGCGTTCATCGCGCTCATGAAGCTGCGAATCATCGAATTGTTGCTCGTCACCACGGTGCCCACGATGATCGTTGCCGACAACGGCATCCCGTCGCTGTGGCTCATCGCCGCAACGGTGCTCGGCGGAACGCTCGCTGCCGGCGGCGCGCATGCATTCAACATGTACATCGATCGCGACATCGACAAGCTGATGGAGCGAACGAAGGGCCGCCCGCTCGTCACCGGTGAGATTTCGCCCCGCGAAGCGCTGGTCTTCGCGTTCGTGATCGAGATCGCTGCCTTCGTGTGGCTTTGGCTCACCGTCAACTTGCTGTCGGCCTGCCTCGCAGTGAGCGCCACGCTCTTCTACGTCTTCGTCTACAGCCTGTGGCTCAAGCGAAGTTCAACGAGCAACATCGTGATCGGGGGTGCAGCGGGTGCCGTGCCGGTGCTCGTGGGCTGGTCTGCGGTCACCAACGACTTGGCTTGGCCGCCGGTGGTGCTGTTCGCCATCATCTTCTATTGGACCCCGCCGCACTTCTGGGCGCTGGCGATCCGTTATCGGGACGACTACCAGGCCGCCGAGATCCCGATGCTCCCCGCCGTGGCGTCGCTGCAGACAACCGCAACCCGCATCGTCATCTACACGGTTTTGTTGTGGGGCCTCACACTGCTGTTCGCACCGGTCGCTGACATGGGCCCGATCTACGTGGTTTCGGCAGTTGTCCTTGGCGCAGTATTTCTCGGCCTGGCCGAGCGGGTGCGGCGAAACCCCGACCCGAAACGCGCGATGACGCTTTTCGGCTGGTCGATCACCTATGTCACCCTGTTGTTCGGCTCGATGGCTGTCGATGAGGTCGTTCGGCACGGGATCTGACCGGCGCACAGGGCTTCTCCCCGACGGGTCCCACCCAGAAAAACAGTGCGGTAAATCCTGCCGCCCGGTTTCCGTTCCACCCGTGTCGGACCTGTAGGCTCTCCACCGGTGTGCGTCCGTTCTCTTCGGATGCCTGCAAATGGTTTTCAGCTCTGGAGCATGGTCTCCGGCTGCTGTCGGAGGATCTCACGAACGATGACGATGACCGAGTCACCACCCAGCGAGGCGGCCGAGTCAACGGAGCCTGTGGCGGCGACGCCCGGCGCCGGCTTGTACGACGCGCTGACAACGAGTGATCACAAGGCCATTGGCCGCATCTGGCTGCGGCTCGGCTTGTTGCTGCTGCTCGGTGTCGCCGTGCTTGGGGTACTGGTCGCGCTTGAGGGCACAAGCGCCGATGGCGCTGACGTTTTCGGTGGCGTAAACGCGGTCTGGCAAATGCAAGGCCTCTACAGCGTCGGGCTTGTGTTGCTGGTGGTTCCGGCGCTCACCATCGGCCTCGCCACAATCGTGGTTCCCATGCAGGTCGGGTCGTCTAACATCGCCTTCCCGCGAGCGGCTGCCGCTGCCGCCTGGGGTTTCGTGGTCGGTGTCGCCATCATGGTCGTCTCGGTGCTCGCCGGTGGTGGCTGGGGTGCACTCGACGGTGTAAGCGGCGGCGAAGCCGATGCCATCGAGTTGACGCTGCTCGGTATGGGCATGGTTGCTGCATCGATCCTGCTCGCCTGCATCTGTCTCGCCACCACGGTGGTGTCGCTTCGCACCCCGGGCATGGGGCTTATGAAGACGCCACTGTTCGCCTGGTCGATCCTCGTCAGCGCAAGCGTTTGGATTCTCACGTTGCCGGTGTTGATCGCCAACTTGATCATCATCGTGGTCGACCTCCGCGGTGGCCCACTGCTGTTCGGCAACCCCGAGGGCACCACGATGATCTTCGACCAGGTTCACTGGGTTCTCGAGCAGCCGGCCGTGTTCGTGCTGGGCATCCCGGTGCTCGGCATCATCGGATCGATCGTCCCGGTTGTCGCCGGAGCCCGTCACATCGCCCATGCCGGACTCATGGCGGCCATCGGTGTCGCTGGTTTGCTCGCCGTTGGCGGTTGGAGTCAGCCTGCGTTCTCAGATCAGCGTGACGAGCTGCTGTTCGTGGCGTTCGGGCTGCTCGCTGTCGTGCCAGTCCTTGCTTCTCTCGCACTCAACTCGCTGACCCTGGCCAAGGCGGGCCCGCAGGTTGGGCTGCCGCCGGCGCAGTTGCTCGGTGCGCTTGGCGCTGGCCTTCTCCTGCTCCTCGGCACCGGTGCGGGTGCGCTTCGGGTGATTGGCCCCTTTGATCTGATCGGCACCGGCGCTGACGCTGGGGTTGTTCACCTCGTGGCCTACGCCGCGGTTGTCGGTCTCGCCGCCGGTATGTGGTTCTGGGCGTCGAAGATCGGGGGCTACGCCCTCCCCAACGCAGCGGGCCTGGGAGTCATGCTCGACTTCATCGGTGCCGCCGTCTTGATGGGTGCTGCGCACGTGCTAATCGGGTTCGACTTCGCCAGCGGCCTCAACGACGCCATGGCCTGGGTCGTGTTCGTCGGTGCCATCCTCGCAGTGCTGGGTGCGCTCGGTGTGGTCAGTTCCGTCGCCTCCGCCAAGCGCAGCGGCGACGAGCCCGGCGACGACCCTTGGCACGGTCACACGCTCGAGTGGGCAACAGTGACCCCGGTCCCAGCAGGCAACTTCGTCGGTGCGCTGGCGCGTGTCACCTCGGAGGCGCCGCTGCTCGACGTCGCCGAACAAGCCGATAGCGACGAGGGAGGAGCGTCCTGATGACCGCCACCGCCCGCCTCCCATCACCTGCACTTCGGCGCCCGCGCACCGTCCTCGTGGGGACGTTGTTCGCGTCCGCCACTGCGGCAATGGTCTACTTCGGGGTTCTCGCCCTCTACGTCTCGCGTCGGGCCGAGGCCCGCCTCCTCGGCATTGAGTGGTTCCCCGAGGGTGTCGTTGAGCTCGGTCCTTCCGGGTGGATTTTCTGGACGCTGATCATGTCGTCTTTCACGGTCCAATGGGCGGTGCAGGCCATCCGGAACGAAGACAGGCCGAACGCCTACGTGGCGCTCGGCCTCACGATGCTGTTCGGCGCTGCCGTCTTCAACCAGATGTGGTTCATCCTGAACGACACCGGGTTTGCGTTGGACGCATCGGAGGCTCAGTTCCTTTTCTTCGTCCTCAACGGAACGTTCATCACGTTCCTGATCCTCGCCATGGCGTTCCTCTTCTTGACCGCCCTGCGAGCGATGTTCGGCCAGTACAGCCCCCGCCAGAACGACGGTGTGCCAGCCGCAGCGATGTTTTGGCACACGGTGGCGGCCATGTACTGGGTCACCTGGATCGCCGTCTACGTAACGAAGTAGGGGTCAGATGTTCACCACGGGATTCAAGTTCTATTTCGGTCTCGCCGCCGCACTTGTCCTCAGTGCGCTGGTCTACGGCTACGCCACCGGTGGCGAGCACGTCGGCCCTCTCACCTGGGGGTGGAAGGGCGGCGTCGGCGAACACATCGGCTACACCATGCTGATGGCTGGTGGCGTCGTCGCGTCGACCATCTCGTTCGTCATCGTCGCTTTCCGCGACGCTGATCCGTCTGCTCAGGCGCATTACCTCGGTGTCGATGAGATCGTTCCGACCGCCACGGTCACCGGCAGCTACTGGCCAGTCGTCGGTGCGTTCGGTGCCGGCGTCGGGCTGATCGGTCTGGTCCTCACGCCGGTCCTGTTCGTCGGTGGCGTCGTCATCTGTTCACTCACGGCGATCGAGTGGATGATGGACGCCTGGGCGGACCGAGCCACCGGTGACGCCGAGGCCAACGCAGCCTTGCGCGATCGCGTGATGGCCCCCTTTGAGATCCCGGTCGCCGGCACGCTCGCCGTCGGTGTGATCGTTCTGGCCGGGTCCCGAATCTTCCTGAACGCGTCGAAGAACGGCGCAGTTTTCTGGGCCGGCCTGATCGCCGTGGCCATCTTCGGTCTCGGCGTCTTGTACGCAGCCAAGCCAAAACTGAACCGCAACATCATCGCCGGCCTCGTGCTGAGCTGTGGTCTGGCCGTGATCGCCGGTGGCATCGTCGCCGGCGTTGATGGCGAACGCGAATTCCACCCCCACGAGCCCCATGGTGACGACTACGGGGACGATTCCCATGCAGAGGACGACCTCAGTGAGTGATCCCCGTATGCGTTCGCGCCGGCACCTGCCTGGCCTGGTCATCCTTCTCGGACTCGTTCTCGCTGGGTGTGCGAGCGATGCCGAGCTCGACACCCTGAAGCCGCAGAGCGAGACCGCTCGCCAGATCGACGATCTACTCGATCCGGTGCTTGTCATCGCCGGGGTGGTGCTCGTGCTCGTCTGTGGTGCGGTTGCATGGCTCGGTTGGAGAAATCGGGTCCCGTCGTACGAAGGCGACGACGAGTTCCCCGAGCAGATGGCTCACAACAACACGCTCGAGATTCTCATGACCGGCGTGCCTGCGATCATCATGGTCGTCGTCGCCGCCATGACCCTCACGACGCACCTCAACATCAACTCCTACGACGATGCCAACGCAATGCCGGTCGTCGTCGAGGGCGAATCAACCGATTGGGAGCCGAAGATCGTCGTCGTCGGCAACCAGTGGTGGTGGGAGTTCCGCTACTACTTCGGTGAGGACGTCACAGCCGACAGCCTCGGTTCCGACATGAAGAACCTCCCACCTGCCGACATCGTCACCTCCGGCCAGATGATCATCCCGACCGGTCAGGAAGTCGAACTGCTCGTCACCTCGCGCGACGTCATCCACTCGTTCTGGATCCCGGCGCTCAACGGCAAGCGCGACGCGCGCCCCGGCTTCTTTGCACCCTGGAAGATCGAAGCGGACAACCCCGGCGTGTACTTCGGTCAGTGCACGGAGTTCTGCGGCCTCTCGCACGCTCGCATGCGCATGCAGACGATCGCAATGACACCATCTGACTTCCAGGCGTGGGTCGACCATCAGGTACAGCCGGCTGCGGAACCGATCGGCGACGCAGCGCTGCGGGGGCAGGAAGCGTTCGTAGCCAATTGCTCCGGTTGTCACCTCATCGAGGGGGTCAACGGAAGTGAGGACATCCGCGCAGCGGTCCAGTCCCGTGCAGCGCCCAACCTGACCCACTTCGCGAGCCGCACCACCTTCGCCGGTGGAATCCTGTTCACCTACAACGACGACGGTTCGTTCAACCGCGACGATGTCGCACGCTGGTTGCGTGAACCCGAAGTGGTCAAAGACAACGCCGCCAACGACCTGCCCGACGGCACGTTGCCTCGCGGCATGCCCAACCTCGGGCTCTCAGAACGAACGATCAGTGACCTCGTGGCATATCTCGAGACGCTCGGCCCACGGCCGACCGACGAGATCATCGCGGACTCGGAGGTGGAGTGAACATGACGATCATCGACGAACCCCTTGCGCTCGAAAGCGGGGAGACCTACGCCGAGAAGCCGCTGGGCATCCTCACCCGGCCACAGGCCCAGGGTGGTTGGAAAGACTGGGTCAGCACGGTCGATCACAAGAAGATCGGCATCATGTACGGCGTCGCCGCGATGTTCTTCTTCGTCGTGGGCGGTTTCGAAGCGCTGCTGATCCGAACCCAACTGGCCTTCCCCGATCAAGGCTTCCTCAGTGCTGATCTGTACAACCAGATCTTCACGATGCATGGGGTCACCATGGTGTTCCTGTTCATCATGCCGCTGGCTGCCGCCTTCGCGAACTACCTCATCCCGCTGCAGATCGGCGCACGCGATGTCGCGTTCCCCCGTCTCAATGCCCTGTCGTTCTGGGTCTGGCTGTCGGGTGCGATCTTCCTCAACACCTCATGGATCGTCGGTGGTGGTGGCGCCAACTGTGGTTGGTTCTGCTACTCGCCCAACAGTGGCATCGTCTTCTCGCCGACCCACGGCGTTGACTTCTACGCGATCGGCCTGCTCATCACGGGCATCGCCTCGCTGGTGTCGGCGGTCAACTTGATCGTCACCTGCCTCAATATGCGAGCGCCGGGCATGGACCTCATGCGCATGCCGGTCCTGACCTGGATGCTGCTGGTCACACAGTTCCTGTTGGCGTTCGCCCTGCCCGTCATCACCGTCGCCTTGTTGCTCTTGCTGTTCGACCGAACGTTCGACTCGCAGTTCTTCGATCCTGATGCCGGCGCCGATCCGCTCCTGTGGCAGCACCTTTTCTGGATCTTTGGGCATCCCGAGGTGTACATCATCATCCTGCCGAGCTTCGGCATCATTTCGGAGATCATCCCGACCTTTAGCCGCAAGCCGATCTTTGGTTATACGGCGATGGTTTTCTCCGGCATTGCGATCGGCTTCATGGGCTGGGGTGTGTGGGCGCACCACATGTTCGTGTCCGGCATCGGCCCGATTTCGGTCGCTGCGTTCTCGTTGGCCACCATGTTCATCGCCGTCCCGACCGGCGTGAAGATCCTCAACTGGCTCACCACCATGTGGGGCGGCAAGTTGCACTTCACCACCGCGATGCTCTTCGCCACAGGAACCGTTGCGATGTTCACCATCGGCGGTCTGTCGGGCGTCACGCACTCGCTCGCCCCTGCCGACACTCAGCAGACCGACACGTACTACATCGTCGCCCACTTCCACTACGTGATCTTCGGTGGTGGTGTTCTTGGACTCTTCGGCGGTGCGTACTTCTGGTGGCCAAAGGTCTTCGGTCATTTCCTCAACGAGCGTCGCGGCAAAATCAATTTCTGGGCCATGCTGATCGGCTTCAACCTGACGTTTGGTCCGATGCACGTACTGGGGCTCCAGGGAATGAGCCGTCGTATCGACACCTACTCGGCCGGCTATGGCTTCGATTTCTGGAATCTGATGTCCACGCTCGGCTCGTATCTGATTGCCGTTTCCGTCGTGGTGTTCTTCTACAACGTTTGGAAGTCGAAGAAGGAAGCGGTCGATCTTCCGCCACCCGGGCCCGACCCGTGGGATGCACGCAGCCTTGAGTGGTCGGTGCCGTCGCCCACCCCCGAACACAACTTCGACGAAGTACCCCAGGTCGAATCGTTCGACCACTGGTGGTTCCAGAAGTATGAAATCGACGATGACGGCAAGGTCGTCCGAATCGCGGAGACCGAAGCCGTTGCGCAGGATGGCAGCGCGACCGGGGTGCACCTTCCATCCCCGTCGTTTTGGCCACTCGTGCTTGCCATCGGCCTGCCGATCATCGGCTACGGCATCATCTTCAACCTCTGGCTCTGTGTGATCGGTGGGCTTCTCACCGGCGGCGCAATCTACGCCTGGGTTTTCGAACCCGTTGATGACCCCAACGCGGGGCACGGCCATGACGATCACCACGAAGACGAAGCGGGCGATGACCAACTCGCCGGTGTGGGGTCTGGCTCCGCCAGCGACGACGAGGGAGAGGGCTGATGTCGACCGCAACGGCGACTGCCGACGCCCACCACGATCACGACCCACACGCTACGAACACGGGCATCTCGAACAACAAGTTGGCGATGTGGCTGTTCTTGTCGACGGAATGTCTCCTGTTCGGCGCGTTGATTTCGACGTACCTGCTCTACAAGACGCGAGGCAACGGTGGCGTTCTTCCCACCGACATTTTCGACATCCCGTTCACGTCGGTCAGCTCGTTCGTACTGTTGATGAGCTCGCTCACGATGGTGCTGGCTCTCTCGGCCGTTGCCCGTGGGGAGATGGACCGGGGCAAGGCGTGGCTGCTCGTGACCGCCATGCTCGGTGGCGTGTTCATCGGCGGCCAGGTGTACGAGTTCACCTCGTTCTATCGGGAAGGCCTCGGCTACACCTCGAACCCGGCAGCGTCGGCCTTTTACACGCTGACCGGCTTCCACGGTGTGCACGTCAGCCTCGGCATCTTGATGCTGATGTCGCTGTGGGTTTCGGCCCAACAGGGCAAGCTCACCCAGAAGAACTCCGAGACGGTCGAGATCGTCGGCCTCTATTGGCACTTCGTCGACATCGTTTGGATTTTCATCTTTACGGTGATCTATCTCATCCCGCCGGCGTGAGTGGAAGGAACATTCCATGAGTGAAGCAACCGCAGGCACCGAAACGCACGACGTCCATCATCCGTCCGACTGGGATTACGTCAAGATTGCTGGCATTCTCGGCGTTCTCACCACGATCGAGGTTCTGACCTACTTCGAGTCGGTGTTCACGTTCTTCGAGACCCGCTGGATCCTCCTCACGACCCTGTTCGTGCTGATGATCGTGAAGTTCTGGCTCGTCGCTCGCATGTTCATGCACCTCAAGCAGGACAAGCCGATCCTCAGCCAGTCGTTCGCTGCAGGGTTGGCGCTTGCGACGACGGTCTACATCGTTGCGCTCCTTGCCTTCAACTTCTTCTCCGCCTGAGCGATGACGGCCGCCCAACTGGCCGTCAGTGCGTGGGAGTACGAACTCCACCCTGAGGTCTGGCTGCTGATTGCTGCGATCATCGGCTTGGGGATTTACTCGGCCCGCTCGATCGGGCCACTGGTCGTACCGGCGGGGGAACCGGTCATCAGCATCGCCCAGAAACGCTTCTTCATCGCTGGCGTAGGCCTGCTCTGGTTCGCTGCGGACTGGCCGATGCACGACATCGCCGAAGAGCACCTGTACTTCGTGCACATGTTGCAGCACCTGCTGATCAGCTTCATCGTGCCGCCCCTGCTCTTGCTCGCCATGCCGGCGTGGCTGGCCCGCCTGCTCATCCTCGATGACGGTCGACCGCAGCGAATCTTGCGGCGGTTCACTCGGCCGCTCGTCGCAGGTGTGATCTTCAACGCCCTGCAGATCCTCACCCACTGGGGTGAGATCGTCCGTATCTCGAGCGAGAACGGGGCCTTTCACTACGTAATCCACCTCGCCGTGTTCGTGTCGGCGCTGCTGATGTGGTTCCCGGTGCTCGGCCCGCTTCGCGAGATGCAGATGAGTGAGCCCGGCAAGTGTCTGTACTTGTTCCTCATGTCGATCGTGCCGACCGTGCCTGCCGGCTGGCTGACGTTCGCCGAAGGCATCGTCTACCAGAGCTACGACACGGCTGACCCGCTTTGGGGAATCTCGCCGCGCGATGATCAGCAGGCTGCGGGCGCCGTCATGAAGGTTCTGGGTGGCTTTTACCTTTGGGTCCTCATCGCCATCCGCTTCTTTCGGTGGACCGGTGTACAGCGGGTGGCCGACGAGCAAGAACGCCGACGTCGGCGTCAGGAACGCCTCACCCTCGAAGCCCTCGACCGGGAACTCGAAGCCCCGTAGACCCCTCGGTACATCAGCGGTAACCGACGAGTCACCGCAGCGGAGCATGACTGAGGATCACTGGCGATACCCCACAAACCCGATGTCGTCGCTGGCGACTGCGACCGGCCGGTCGGCAGCGAGATCGACGAAGAGGTTGACCGCGACCCGACGTCGTCGACCATCGAGTCCAGCGGTCGGATCGATGATGCTCAGGGCGACGATCGGCGCTGACAGCGTGACCAAGATCGAGCAGATTTGACGCTCACCGCGACTCATTGGACGAGGCACCCGGTCGAGCAGCGACTCGCAGTCGAATGCGTCGATCGCCAAGTCGGCGAGTATCTCCGGCTGAGTTCGGCCCGCTGAACGGGCAGCGTTCGTCATCTGCTTGGCCAAGGGGATGTCTGGGTCGATTGCAGCCAAGCCCGTTCTTGCCGGGAGTTGGTCGGCTTGCGACAGCGGAAGCACTTCGAGCACACCTCCAGTCTGGTCTACGGTCGCGACCGTGGAATTACGTTTGGATGGAAAGACTGCGCTCATCACTGGTGGCTCAGCTGGAATCGGGCTCGGCATCGCAACCGAATACGTGAAGGCTGGGGCGAACGTGATGATCGTGTCCCGAAAAGCCCAGAAGTGCGAGGCTGCGGCCGAGGCGCTGCGGGCGCTCGGCGGCGGCGACGTCGACTGGCGAGTAGCGCACACGGGTGGTGACGACGGCGGAGCCGACATCATGGCGAGCACCCTCGAACGATTCGGCGCGATCGACATCCTGGTGAACAACGCAGCGACCAACCCCTACGCCGGTCCCCTCATCGACACACCGGCGGCCGCGTTCGACAAGACCTACGAAGTCAACCTCCGCGGGCCACTGTTGTGGACGCAGGCGGCGTGGAACGCCTGGATGAAGGACAACGGAGGCTGTGTCATCAATCTCGCTTCCGTCGGTGCCTTCAAGACCTCTGGTGCGCTCGGGCTCTACGCCCTTCTCAAACGAGCTCTCGTTGCGATGACCGAGCAGCTCGGTGCAGAACTCGGCCCTGGCGTTCGGGTCAACGCATTGGCTCCTGCTGTGGTGAAAACCGAGTTCGCGCGCCTGCTCTGGGAGGGTGAGGCCGGCGAGCGAGCCAAGAAGGCGTATCCGCTCGATCGGCTCGGCGAGCCCGGTGATATCGGTCGAGCCGCGCTCTGGTTGGCTGCGGACGCACCATGGATGACCGGTCAGACAATCGTGATCGATGGTGGCGCGCTCGTCGCGTTCCAGAGATAAACCGGTCGCTCCCCGTCCAGCGACCGGTACCGTCATCTCATGCTCGATATCAAGCTGTTTCGCACCGACCCGGAGGCCGTCAAGACGGCTCTCGCTCGGCGGGGTGACGACACCTCGGCCGTCGACCGGGTGGTAGAGCTCGACTCGCGGCTTCGGGTCGTCGGGACCGAGCGTGACGACGTGCGGAGCGAGATCAACAACCTCAGCAAGCGGGTCGGTCAGCTCCACCGAGACGGCAAGGGCGCCGAAGCCGTGGAGCTACAGACACGCAGTAAGGAGCTCGGCGAGCGCGAAAGCGTGCTCGATGAAGAAGCCGAGACGCTCCAGGACAAGCTCCGCCACGAACTGTTGAACATCGCCAACATGCCGGCCGACGATGCGCCCGACGGTCTGACCGAAGACGACAACGTCGTCATTCGGGTCGAGAACCTCCAAACCGAGTACGGCGATCATCAGAGGGTCCCGCACTGGGAGATCGGGGAAGAACTTGGCATCCTCGACGTCGACCGTGCCGTGAAGATGTCTGGGTCGATGTTCGCGATGTACCGCGGTGCAGGCGCACACCTGCTGAGTGCGCTCATCAACTACGGGCTCGATCGCAACCGTGATGCCTTTGAGCAGATCCGACCACCGACGGTCGTCAAGACCGACACCATGATCGGCACCGGTCATCTGCCGAAGTTTGCAGACGACGCCTATCACCTCGAACGTGACGACCTGTGGGCCATCCCCACTGCGGAGGTTCCGCTCACATCACTCGTGGCGGGCGAGGTACTCGACGCAGCTGACCTCCCGATGAGGCTCATGGCCCACACCAGCTGCTACCGCCGCGAGGCAGGTTCGGCGGGCCGCGACACGCGCGGTCTTCTTCGAGTACACGAGTTCGACAAGGTCGAGCTCTACAGCTTCTGCACCCCTGAGCAGGCACACGACATGCATATGGAGATCCTCGAGCGGGCCGAGAATGCGATCCGCGATCTCGGACTCGCGCATCGGGTGCTCGACCTCGCCTGTGGTGACATCAGCGGCGCCGGTGCCCGCACCTACGACATCGAGGTGTTCGCCCCCGGGGCCGATCGTTGGCTCGAGGTCAGCTCGGTGAGTTGGTGCTCCACCTATCAGGCGCGGCGGGCCAACATCCGGTTCCGCCGAGCGGGGGAGAAGGGCACCGATTTCGTTCACTCGTTGAATGGCTCCGGCTTGGCCGTCCCTCGGGTGTGGGCCGGCATCGTCGAGACCTACCGGCAATCCGACGGTTCGGTTCGGATTCCCGATGTCCTTCAGCCGTACATGGGTGGTCTCGCCGAGATCGCTGCGCCGGCATGACGCCCGGGTCGGTCACCTGGCTACCCGACGCCCCCGGCACGGTCACCGATCTGGAGGTCTTCGGCTCGGTATCACCGATTCGCAAGGTCACCGAACAGGTCGCGTTCGATGATGGCTGGGATGCGTCGCGGCGTGACAAGGTTCGCGAACTCTTTGACGGCATGGCAGCTGAGTGGTCGTCGCGCTTCGGCGACGAACGCGAGGCCTCGATCATTGATGCACTCGACCGGGGCGGCGTTCGCGGTGACAAGGTCGTCGAGCTCGGGGCCGGCTCTGGCCTCGGCACCAACGAGATCGCAGCCCGGGCCGCCGACCTCGTCGCGCTCGACCTTTCGATGAAAATGCTCCGCGAGCAGTCGGGCGGTACGCCGCTTGTGCAAGGCGATGCTTCCACCCTCCCGCTCCCTGACGCAGCGGTCGACACCCTCGTGCTGGTCAACATGTTCTTGTTCCCGTCCGAGGTTGACCGGGTGCTCACCGGCGCTGGTCGACTCCTCTGGATTAACACCAACGGTCACGAGACGCCGATTTACCTCAGCCCCGAAGACGTCGTTGCGGCGATGCCGGGCTCGTGGACCGCCATTGCGGGGCGAGCCGGAACTGGTATCTGGGCGGCGGTGGACCGAGTCTGATGGAGATCATCGATGCACAGACCATTCGATCGTTGGTCACACTGACCTCCGCGCGTGAGGCGGTTCGCGCTGCCTTCGTCGCCATGTCGGATGGGACTGTGGTTGCACCTGACGAACTGGCGATGGTGCTCGGTCATGGTGGCGAACTGCACGTGAAGGGCGCCTACCTCGGCGGCTCCCACCTCGCGTTCAAGGCCGCCAGTGGTGGCTTTCCCAAAGGCGGCAACGCCGGTTTTACCGCCGTGCTCGACGCCGACACCGGCGAACTGGTGGCGATCCTCGACGACGGTGGTTGGCTCACCGAGATCCGTACCGCTGCTGCATCAGCGGTCAGCGCTGCTCTTCTCGCCCGCCCGGAGTCGACGTCGCTCGCCATCCTCGGTGGTGGCTTCCAGGCTGCCTTCCAGGTTGCTGCGTTGCGAGAGGCGTTCATGCTCTCCGATGTCCGTTCGTGGAGCCGTTCTGCTGCCACGCGTCAGCGCTTCGCTGCCGAGAACGACACTCGTGCGATGGACACGGTTGCCGAGGCGGTGGCGGGCGCCGACATCGTGATCTGTTGCACCTCGGCCCGAGAACCGGTGCTGCATGCATCGGTGCTTGCTCCAGGAACACACGTCGTGGCGATGGGCTCCGACATGCTCGGCAAACGCGAACTCGCCGACGACGTGCTCGAGTCTGCAGATGTAGTCGTGGCCGATTCGGTCGACGTGACGAGCCGGGTAGGCGAGCTTGCCCATGTTCCGAGCGCTGCTGTTCGGGCGGTGGAACTCGGCGACGTCCTTACCGGCCGGGCCGCTGGACGGACCTCCGCCACACAGGTGACGGTTTCGGACCACTGTGGACTCGGTCTCCAGGATGCAGCGATGGCCCAACTGGTGATGAAAGGAATCAACCGATGATCGACATCGACGAAATCGCCGCTGCGGCGGAACGCATCGAACCACACGTCACGCACACCCCGCTGTTCCGCTCCGACCCCCTGTCGGAGCGGCACGGCGCCGACATCGTCATCAAGGCTGAACATCTCCAGCGCACGGGGAGCTTCAAGGTTCGGGGATCGGCCAACGTGGTGCACTCCCTCGACCCGGCTCTCGCCGCCGCAGGCGTCGTGACGGCCTCGTCGGGAAACCACGGCATCGGCGTTGCCACGGCAGCCGCAAGCCGCGGCTTCGCCTGCACCATCTATCTGCCGTCCGGCGCAGCAGCATCAAAGGTCGATCAGATCCGACGGCTTGGGGCCCGGGTCGAATTCGTCGATTCCACCGACACGAGCGTGGCAGAGATGGCCGCACGAGCTGCAGCTGCCGAACACGGCTTTACCTACGTTTCGCCCTACAACGACCCGGCTATCGTCGCGGGCCAAGGCACCATCGGCAAGGAGATCCTTGACGACGGACCAGCCCCCGACGCCGTGGTCGTATCGGTCGGCGGCGGCGGCCTCATTGCGGGTATTGCCAGCTGGATAAAAGCGATGGCCCCTGACACCCACATCATCGGGGCGTCAGCCGCCAACGACCGTGCGATGGCCGCGTCGATCGCCGCCGGCCGGATCGTCACACCGGTCTTCGAACCCACGTTCTCCGACGGCACCGCCGGGGGGCTCGAAGATGACACGATCACGTTTGCGATCTGCCAGCAACTCGTCGACGAATGGGTCGATATCAGCGAAGCTGACATCGCCCGAGGTGTGGTCACCATGATTGATGACCATCACCAACTGGTGGAGGGCTCGGCCGGACTGGCGATCGCCGCCGCGACGCACCACGCCGCTACACATCCTGGCCAGCGGATCGTTGCGGTGAGTTGCGGCGCCAACGTCGGCAGCGACGCAGTTGCTGCGATGGTCGCCGCTGCCGGTGGCTGATCAGGTCGACGCAATACCGATCCAGGCCGCACCCACCCCGAGCACGAACGTCAGCATGCCGTAGGCGACTGCATGGAGGCGTCGGCCGGTCGACCACAGATCGAGCATCTCCGCGACAAGCGCGGAGAACGTGGTGAGAGCTCCCATACCCGCAACG
>Ga0222718_10001623_pt1 | contig 21044 bp, 24 predicted proteins | sample C33_27DmetaG_FD_165045 | JGI IMG/M metagenome (GOLD analysis project Ga0222718, IMG submission 165045) | Estuarine water microbial communities from San Francisco Bay, California, United States - C33_27D | ecosystem: Environmental > Aquatic > Marine > Unclassified | place: USA: California...
TGCATTAGCCTGTTCGGATTCGGTAGAGCAATGGGATATTATTAATTAGGAGTGAGAGACATGATTAAGTTTGAGTACAGACCTTGGACACCAGATAGTGACGTTGCTGAGTTATTTGATCCCCCTGCTGTAGAACTTGTGACAATGACATTGGGTGATGATCTCTCATGGGATGAGGCAGTATGTGAGTTCAAGAACTTCCTACGTGCATCAGGGTATGTGATCCCGTATGACTTTGAGGATGAAAGCAACACAGATGTTGCAGAGAATCGTAAGCGGGATGCTGACTTGAAGATAGGTGCTTGGTTGTCTGCCGCATTGGAAGACCCAAGTACATGCCAGTCAATGAAGGATGACATCAACGAATGGTTTGAGTGTACGCCGCAAGTGCATAGGAATACTATGCAAATTTAACATGTCGCAAACCTTATGTGCGGAAAAGTGGAATAAGTTAACATTTAATGCGCATAAAAGTGTGGTTTGTGTAGACTTAAATGAACAGTGTAAACTTAAATGAACAGGAGAATACAGATGAAACTAAATGAATTGATCGACACCTTGAGTGAAAACGATTATGTGCAAGAGGCACTGCACGAAGTGGCCGATGCTGTCTTTTTAGAGAAGCTATTTGACATGCGTCAGAGATTCATCAACGATTACATTAACGTCAAGAACGGGATGACTCGTAACATCTTTGTATTCAATGATCTTGAGCAGGATGCATTTGAGATCAGCAGACGCATTGAAGCGACTGACATATTGATTGAGCAGTTCATACCTGACCATTTACCATTCGACTTTGAAGGGTTCCCATGGTGGGACGATGACGATGACGAGGGGGAGTCAGAATGAGTAAGCATTGGCGTGACTCAATGCAGGAGCGCAACCAAGACTGGATCAACAGTCGTGAGAAACCAATGAGTGGTGGCTGGCACGGCGGCAAAGGGTACAGATCACGTGTCACTGACACAAAGAAGTATCAAGATAACTGGGACAATATATTTGGAGGGGATAAGAATGGAACTGGCACTACTGAAGAGCCTACTGAATAAGAAATTCTACGACGAGTACAAGGGTGACAGATGCCCGCATCGTTTGTTCTCCAAAGACATGGGTAAGATTAAGACACTCATTGATCATGCGATGGATAAGTACAAGCGTGACTTAACAGTTAGTGAGATCGAGGGATTGTTCTTAGCTAATGAGAAAGGGCTGACTACTTCTGAGATTGATGAGTACAAAGCATACTTCAATAAGATGAAGTATGAAGAGCCTGTTGGTTCTGATGTAGCCAATGAGATTCTATCCAAACTATTCCAGAAAGATGTGGGGGCACAACTGTACTCCCTGTCGTTTGATTACGTGAATAACAAGGATGTTAACCTTGAGCCACTACGTAAGATACTTAACAATCACCGTGAGGATTTCTTACCTGACCTAAACATTGAATGGGAAGACATCTCCCTTGAGACATTGCTTGAGAAGGATGATGAAGAAGCACGTTGGAAGTTCAACTTACCTACACTTGCACAGCATGTTGAGGGTGTGAATGCAGGACACCTAGTCGTAGGTGGTGCTCGCCCTAACACAGGGAAGACATCCTTCCATGCATCACTGATCGCTGGACCCAACGGCTTTGCGGCACAGGGTGCCAAGTGCGTTGTGCTCTGTAACGAGGAAGCCTATCACCGTGTTGGTACACGTTACCTGACAGCGGTAACTGGTATGACCATGAAGGAGATCAGGAAGAATCCCCATGAGGCACACGCCCGTTGGAACAAGCTAAGTGCCAACATCAAGCTCAAGGAATCTACCGGGCAGAACATGAACTGGGTTGAGCAGGTATGTAAAGCATACAAGCCAGACATCGTCGTGTTAGATATGGGTGACAAGTTTGCTCAGGATCAATCGCATGAGGGACTCAAGCTCTGTGCTATCCACGCTAGACAGATAGCCAAGGAATATAACTGTGCAATCTTCTACATGTCACAGCTAAGTGCTGAGGCAGAGGGACGTACTAATCTTAACCAGTCTATGATGGAGGGCAGTAAGACAGGCAAGGCCAGTGAGGCTGACCTGATGCTACTTGTAGCTAAAGATCCTCCAGTTGAAGGCATGGAAGATGATGGGTTCACTCGACATATTAATGTTGCAAAGAATAAATTAACTGGGTGGCATGGGCGTATTACGTGTAATCTAAACTACTACATAGGAAGATATGAGGTATAACAGTGACGCAACGTAAACGATTCGACAGAGAACTATTTCAAAAGTACGATCAGCTAGCACGTGATGTGACTACGAAGTATCTACAGTCGATAGGTTATGAAGTGACTGAACACCCTGATAGATATGCGCAGGACTTAATTGCATATGGCACAGACAAAGATTTCTGTGTCGAGTGTGAAGTCAAGTTAGTTTGGGAGGTCTCGGAATTCCCATACCCCAATGTTCAATTGCCTGAGAGGAAGAAGAAGTTCTTCAATGTGCCTACACAATTCTTCATATGGAACAAGCCACTAGAGCATGCGATGACCTTCTGGTCACACGATGTAGCTACACTTGAACCTGTCGAGGTGCCTAACAAGTATGTGTATGCAGGGGAATACTTCTATCAGGTACCGATGGAGATGATCAAGAAGGTGAAGGCATGCGAGTAGTACTTGACGTAGAGAACACTGTCACCAAGACAGATGGCAAGCTACATTTAGATCCATTCACACCAACCAACAGTCTAGTCATGGTCGGCTTACTTGCTGAGGGCGAACAGCCTAAGCACTACACCTTTGACCACAGTGAGTATGATTGTAAGTATGAGTACAGGAAGCGTGACTGTGAAGAGATACAGGCACTACTAGATAAAACCACACTACTGATTATGCACAATGCTAGTCACGATCTTCAGTGGATCTTGGAGACAGGCTTCAAGTATGAAGGTGATGTGTGGGATACCATGCTAGGTGAGTACATCCTACAGCGTGGACAGAAACAACCCCTGTCATTGGAGGCATGTGCTGAGAGGCGTGACCTACCAGTCAAGAAGCAGGACACACTCAAGAAGTATCTCAAGGATGGATACACTGTAGATAAGATTCCATATGAGGAGTTGAAGGAATACTTGTACGGTGATCTTGAGACAACCATGGCCTTGTTCTATGAGCAACAGGCTGACTACAGGGACGATGCCAACAGAGGTCTTGTGCCTGTCACTGAGATAACCATGGACACTACCAAGGTACTGACAGACATCTACCGTACAGGATTTCAGGTAGATACAGATGCACTTGAGCAGGTACGCAAAGAGTTTGAGGCAGAGAAACTATCACTTATACGTGATTTAAATGAGTCAGTATTATCTCTTATGGGTGATACCCCGATCAACCTCAACTCACCTGAGCAGTTATCATGGGTCATCTACTCACGTAGGCCATTAAACAAAACCCAATGGGCCAACGACGCTGATCCATACATGAGTCCTACTGACTTCAGGCGATTCGTTAATGAGTCAAGCGTTCCGGTGAGACGCACTAAAGCTGTTAAGTGTCCTGACTGTAAGGGTAACGGTACATTCTTTAAGCAGAAGAAGGATGGCAGTAACTACAAGAACGCAACTAAGTGTGGCACTTGCATCGGTAGGGGCTACGTATTAAATGAACTACCTAAACTAGCGGGGCTGAAGTTCAATGCACCCAGTGCTAAGTGGCACAGTGCTAATGGATTCAGTACAAGTAAAGATAAACTGGAGTACTTACGCAATGTCTCAGTCAGTAAAGGAATGCAAGAAGCCGCATCGTTCTTATCTAAACTCACCAGACTTTCGGCGGTCGATACATATCTTTCTAGCTTCGTGGATGGTATCAATATATTTACTAAGCCAGATAGTAGGCTTCATGTACGGCTTACTCAGCACATGACATCTACTGGCAGGTTCTCGGGGCGTGATCCCAACATGCAGAACATGCCACGTGGTGGTACATTTCCTGTAAAACGGGTGTTCATCTCCCGATTTGCAGGAGGCAAGATCATGGAGGCTGACTTCGCTCAGCTTGAGTTCCGTGTAGCGGCGTACCTGTCGCAGGATGAAGTAGCAATCAAAGAAGTATCGGAGGGTTTTGATGTCCACTCATACACAGCACAAGTCATTTCGGAAGCGGGTCAGAAGACTAGCAGACAGGATGCGAAGGCACACACGTTTGCACCGCTCTATGGAGCAACAGGCTACGGAAGAACATCAGCCGAAGCACGATACTACGAACACTTCACAGAGAAGTACAAAGGTATCGCCAGATGGCACAGAGAATTAGCCAAGGAAGTTCTTACGTACAAGAAAATCACTACACCTAGTGGTAGGGAGTTCGCATTCCCCGATGTGAAGCGCAGGAAGAATGGCACAGTGACTAACTTCACAGCAATTAAGAACTATCCTGTGCAGTCATTCGCTACCGCTGACATTGTCCCTGTCGTATTGATTGAGATACACAAGCGTATGGCTGACATGCAATCATGTATCGTGAACAGTGTGCATGACTCAATCGTTATCGACATACATCCTGATGAAGAGGCACAGGTAATAGGTGTAATTGCGTCAGTTAATGGTGACCTGAAAGAAATCATTGACAATAAATTTAAAATAAATTTCAACGTACCCCTTTTATTAGAGGCTAAACTTGGTGTAAACTGGCTTGAGCAACAGGAGGTCTGATATGACAACAGAAATTGCAACACTCAACACTGCGAACTTCGCAGAGATGGCGCAAGCTATGGGCATGGGTGCTGACATGAACAGCGGCCCATCTAAATCATCTACCCTTCCACGTCTACGTATCTGGAATCAACCAGTGATGGGGCAGGTAGAAGTCAAAGGCAAGCTGAAGAACATGGAGGTTGTACCTGCTGGTATGTACCGTCTTCAACTACCAGACGAATCATTCATCTATGCGGAGAGCGTAGAGATCCGTGTGTTTGTACAGCGTTTTATGTACAAGCGTTACAACTCAGATGAGAAGTCTTATGTGAAGACCATCATGGCTGAGGATCTTAACGGTGACCTGAAGGACAACACAGGTAAGTTCAACTGTGGTAAGCCAGCCGGTTACATTGAGGACTTCCAAGCCCTGCCGGATGACACAAAGGCTTTGATCAAACAGATCAAGCGTGTCCGTGTACTGCTTGGGGAAGTCAAGCTGATCAATCCCGTTGATGCTGATGGCAACGAAGTGGACGCAGATGTATCTCCATTCATTTGGGAGATTGATAACCGTGATGCCTTCAAGACAATGGGCACACCTTTCAATGTGATGGGCAGACAGAAGCGTCTACCTGTACAGCACTGGATTAAGTGTGGCTCAGAGGAACGTAGCTTGCCTACAGGCGCATCTTTCTTCTTGCCTACCCAAGAGCTTGACCTGAGTAATAACGTCGAGCTACAGGAGTCTGATCAGCAACGCTTCTCTGACTTCATTGAGTGGATCGGTAACTACAATCAGTACATTGTCAATGCGTACAATGAAACTAATGTAGCTCAAGTATCCAAGGAGGATGCTGATCTTGTCGATGAGTTCATGAACATTGATGAGGAGTGATCATGAACCATCCTGCTGAGATAAAGATACATAGGTATCTAGAGGATGTACGTAAGGCGAAACGTGGCATGAGCAGTGCCACTATCGCTCGCATCGTAAGGGACGTACAGGAAGCTGTTGAGAAACAGTTCAATCAGAGTGAGCGTAAGTTCACAATGCGTATGTCTAATATCGGCAGACCTTATTGCCAGTTATGGTTTGATAAGAACAAGCCAGAGGAAGGCATTGACATGCCCGCTAACTTCCTGATGAACATGATGATTGGTGACATCGTGGAGGCTGTCTTCAAAGGAGTGTTGACAGAAGCTGGGGTGGACTTCAGTGATGGATTCAAATCTACATTGACTGTTGGTAAGCACAAGATTGATGGCACTCATGACTTGATTATGGATAAGCGTGTGGACGATATCAAGTCTGCATCCCCATGGTCATACAAGAACAAGTTCAAAGATTATGAGACACTCAAAGCTCATGACTCTTTTGGCTACATCGGTCAGCTTGCAGGGTACTCTAAGGCATTGGGTGTTGAACCCGGTGGTTGGTGGGTACTGAACAAGGCAACAGGTGAATTCAAGTATGTGTCTGCATGGGACATGGCTGTCGATAGGCAGGACATCTTGGATGAAGTAGAAGACAAGGCTAACAAGCTAGCTCAGAATAAGTTTGAGCGTTGCTTTGAACCTGTCGAAGAAACATTCCGTAAGAAACCAACCGGCAACAAAGTACTCGCAGAGGAATGTGGCTGGTGTAAGTATCGCTTCAAGTGTTGGCCCTCACTACAAGAGCTACCCTCGCTTGCATCACAGGCAAAAGAACCGCCCATGGTTGCATACATCGAGATAGCTGATGAGTATAAAGAGAAGCAAGACACGGAGTAATGCGCTCAAGCATGGGTATCGTTCTGGGTTAGAGCATGTTGTACTGGACTCACTGAAGTCCCGTAAGTGCTCTGCCCAGTACGAGTGCTTCAAGATTGAGTGGGAAGATCTAAACTATCGGACATATACCCCAGACTTTTTATTACCAAATGGAATAATAATAGAGACGAAGGGCAGGTTCTTACCTGACGATAGAAAGAAACACCTATCAATCAAGAAGCAACACCCCGACCTAGATATCCGATTTGTATTTAGCAACAGTAATAGTAAGTTACGTAAGGGTGCTAAGACCACATATGCAGATTGGTGTACTAAGAATGGGTTCTTGTATGCAGACAAGGATGTCCCACAAGAATGGATTGACGAGAGAAAAAAACCTGCTAAGCTAATGCCTAGTGCGTTTGTAAAATTTCCATTAGAGAAAATTAAAAGGTAGTTATACATGACAGACGAATCAAACCATTCATCATTCGCAGTTGCACTTACGCCTGAGTTTGATGAGCAGGGTAACTGGACAGGTGCAGTAAGTGCTACGCTTGAAGAAGATGTACGCAATGACCTGAATACGGACGAGCTAACACAGATCCGTAGTGTGTGCGGTATGATGGCGGCTTGCTTGCCATTGATGGAAGAGGATGAAGACTTCTTGGAATACATCAAGGGTTACTTCTCAGCTAACTACACACAGCTTATTGATGAGATCCTTGATGACGCAGAAGAGCAGGACAAACCTAGTTTTGTACGTAGTAAAGACGGCAAGGTGATCACATTAGATTTCAGTACGAAGACACATGGGAGTGCATGATGAGTGAGTCAGAGAGCATTGAGAAGATTCAATCTGTAGGTGATGTATTTGATGATGTCCTTGAGGATGAAGAGGATAGATTCTTTGATGAGGTAGATAAGCCTGAGCACTACAACTCTGGACTGATTGAAACCTTTGACTACATCTGTGATGTAATGCGATTCCTACACCCGCTAGCCCCTATGTGGGGATGCCAGTGGCAGATACTCAAGTACTTAGGTACACGCCTATGGAGCAAGGGTGACCCTATCACCAATGCCAAGAAGGCACGATGGTATCTCAACAAGATGATTGAGATGATGGAAGAGACGGAAGGGAAACACTGGTAATGTCACAAGAAGTTGAAGTAAAGGTTGACTTAGAATTCAATGTGGATATAACTGAAGTTTCGCCCGGACAAAGGACAGAAGATGGCATCACAGAAATCGTTAGCGAAGTGCTCGATTCATGTGTCTATGACATTCCGGGTGCGGAACTTAAGCGGATCGGAATTGAAATTGAAGGACTTGATTAGTGGACTCTACAAAGTACAAGGGAATCGAGATAGATCTAGACAGAGATAAAGACCTGTCAGATCAGGCGATGGCCCTACTCAAAGACTATTACATGTTGGATAATGAACTGTATGCACAGCAGGCATTTGCACGTGCGGCAGTTGCATACTGTGAGGGTGACTATGAATTCGCTCAACGTATTTATGATTATGCTAGTAAGCGTTGGTTTATGTTCGCTAGTCCTGTGCTTTCAAACGCACCGGCTGACGATGATAAGCCAAAAGGATTGCCAATCTCTTGCTTTCTTACTTATGTTGGTGACACTCTTGAGTCTCTCATCAGTCATAACGCTGAAGTTGCTTGGCTATCCGTAAAGGGAGGCGGTGTCGGTGGACACTGGTCTTCTGTACGCCCTGTCAGTGACAAGGCACCGGGAGTAGTCCCGTTCATGAAGGTTGTTGACTCACAGATGACAGCCTATAAACAAGGCAAGACCCGTAAGGGTAGCTATGCCGCATACCTTGATGTATCTCATCCGGAGATCATTGAGTTCGTCAGGTTCAAAGATCCCACTGGTGGTGATGCGAATCGCAAATGCTTTAACTTGTTTAATGCAGTTAACATTACAGATGCTTTTATGGAGGCAGTAAAAAATGGAGAACAATGGGAACTACGATGCCCTAACTCGGGAGCTATCAGATCTACAGTCCAAGCTAGAGAACTGTGGCAAAGAATACTTGAAGCTCGCTTCAGAACAGGTAGCCCTTACCTCAACTTTATCGACACAGCCCAGCGAGGGTTACCGGATTCTCAAAGAGCACTTGGACTCACAATTAATGGCAGTAACTTGTGCAATGAAATCCATCTCGCTACATCTGAAAAACGTACAGCAGTCTGTTGCCTCTCCTCAGTCAACCTCGAAAAGTGGGACGAGTGGCGAGACACCAGAATGGTTCAAGACTTGGTCAGACTCTTGGACAACGTCCTTAAATTCTTTATCCGAAATGCTCCGGAAGAGTTAGAGAAGGCTAAGTTCAGTGCGTACATGGAGCGGTCCATCGGCTTAGGTGCGATGGGCTTCCATGGTTACCTACAGAACAAAGGCATTGCATGGGAATCTTGGCAGGCGGCTAGTGAGAACTACCAGATGTTCAAGAAGATCAAAGAAGATGCGGTGGAGTCAACACATGAACTCGCTAAGGAAAGAGGTGAAGCACCGGATATGGCAGGCACAGGGCGGCGTAATGCTCACCTACTTGCGATTGCTCCGAATGCTAACTCGTCTATCATATGTGGGTGCTCAGCGTCTATTGAGCCTATCAAGTCGAATGCATACACGCACAGAACACGTGCAGGTGCGCATCTGGTTAAGAACAAGGAGCTAGAGAAAGTTCTGGAGGAACACGGTGAAAATACGGAAGGCACATGGAAAACAATCATTGCGAACGAAGGCTCTGTCCAGCATCTGGACTTCCTCAGCGATCATGAGAAGGGCGTTTTCAAGACAGCCTTTGAACTCGATCAAGCATGGGTTGTTGAACATGCGGCTAAGAGACAGGAGTTTATTTGCCAAGGGCAATCGGTGAATCTATTCTTCCCTGCCGGTTCACCTAAACCGTATGTCAATTCTGTACATATCAAGGCGTGGAAGGAAGGACTTAAGGGTCTGTACTATTTACGTACAAACGCAGGCGTATCTGCTGACAAAGTAGGTGCATCCATTGAACGTAACGCACTGAAAGATTTCTCATCTGATGCAGATGGGGATGAGTGCATCTCATGCCAAGGGTAGATACACCATGCCTAGAAAGAAACAATTACAGATAGCAGTAGGACCAATAGAGCACGTGCCCACAGAAAAAGATAGAAGCCACAACGAGCTTGTGTGCTCCATCTGCCACTGCGAGTTCGACATTGAACTTGAGGGTGGCATTGATGGGTACTTAGGTGTACTGCCTGTGGCTATGTGCGCTATGTGCTACTCAGGATTAGATGAGTTCTTCACTCAGATGCATGGATGCTATGATGATGAACATGATGGATACGAGGATCACGATGAAGATTAACGGTATACACATGAATGCCAGAGGAAAGCCAGTAGATCGTTTTGATCTGGAAGATGCGATCATGAAGGCGTGGCACACAACGGATGATATTAAGGCTTTTTATACGTCCGCTGAGCACATGAATGAGGATCAGGTAATCAATGCCCTTATCGGGTTAGAGATCTTCGCTGAGATGCGCTTTAACGAGCTTTGGAATACATATGAACAATGCATTAGTAACGGAGTATTTGATGACAGTACAACACGTGGAGCAGAAATTGCTAAAGCTCTGGATGAAGCTACTGAAGGCTTCGGTCAAGAACAAATCTAGGAAGATAGCTAAGCTAGAGAGCAGGCTGATTCAGTTAGAACTGGAGAAGAAGCAACATGATACGAATTGATTTCACTGACGATGACTTGCAATCCTGTAAGCACAAAGGAGAGGAGACTGTTCGTATCTGTCGAGGACAGGGTGCTAAACCCAGACTTAAAGAAGGCACTGAATCAATTAAGCGGGAGCAAGGCAATGAGATGGGATTTCGTGGCGAGTTAGCTTTCGCTAAACTATATAACTTGCCACCTACGGATGTTACTGTTGATGCTGACGATGGCATTGATTATGTTATGCCAGACGGTAGAACGGTGGACGTTAAGCTTTCTACTTACAAAAATGGCAATCTTATATTCGACAGCTTTGATAGGTTTAAATCTGACATCGCAGTCTTAGCGTATGGTGCGTACAATGATACTTATGTAGATGTCGCAGGATGGATATCTAAAGAAGACTTCATGACAGAATGCTATGAAAGAAACTTCGGATATGGAACACGAAAAGTTGTCGATAAAAAGGCACTGCGCCCAATGGAGGAGTTACATGAGTATTGATTTTGAAGAAGAGTTTGACCTAATCAAAGCACTGCGTGAAGCGCAAGCACTTGAGATGGTTGAAGAAACTGAGAATGGATGGCAGACTAAGGTAGTACCTGATGCACTGTCACAAAGAGCCGCAAAAGAAATTGTTGAATTGCGTCAACAAGTTAACGAACTTCGCAATAGATTGGCTAACAAAACGATTGACTAATTTCCCTCGTTGAGTATAACTACTCAGTGCTTATGGCCCACTTCGGTGGGCTTTTTTTCCTTTAACAATAAACGGAGTGGTGTATGCCATTGCTAGAAGAATCAAAAACTTACAAGCCGTTTCTATATCCATGGGCTGTGGAAAAAGCTATCTCACATGAGAAGGTACACTGGGGTGAATGGGAAGCTAAGCTACAAGATGATGTAGCTCAGTGGAGCAATGGGAAATTAACTGATGTCGAAAGAAACCATATTACACAGATCCTTAGACTCTTTACGCAGTCGGATGTCCAAGTTGGAACAAACTACTTGGAATCTTACATACCTAAATTTAAGAATAACGAAATACGGGCTATGCTTACTAGCTTTGCTAATCGTGAATTTGTGCATCAGCGTTCTTACGCTTTACTTAATGACACACTAGGTCTGCCAGAAGAAGAGTTCTCAGCATTCTTAGAGTATGAGCAGATGGCTAACAAGATTGAGTTCATGGCTGACATTGATGTGAACACGCAGTCAGGTCTAGGCAAGGCAGTTGCCCGGTCAGTAATCAATGAAGGCATGAGTTTGTTCAGTGCGTTCGTGATGCTACTCAACTACCAGCGCACAGGTAAGATGCGAGGCATGTGTGAGATTGTTGAGTGGAGCATCCGTGATGAGACGATGCACTGTGAAGGTATGACTAAACTGTTCCGCACATTCTGTGAGGAGCACCCACGAATTGTTACAGATGAATTTAAATCAGATATATATCAAATGGTTAGGGATGCTGTGTCTCTGGAAGATAAAGTTATTGATCTTGCGTATGAGATGGGTGACTTGGAAGGCTTGTCGAGAGAGGAAGTTAAGTCATATATCCGATACATTGCGGACAGACGGCTCATTCAGCTTGGACTTAAAGGGAACTACAAGGTCAAAGAGAACCCGCTACCATGGGTTGACTGGGTGGTTGCAGGAGATTCTCACAAGAATTTCTTTGAGGGTGTTGTGACAGATTACAATGCCGCAGGTATGGAAGGTGATGACTGGGGGTGGCAGGCCGCATGAGCCAAGATCAAGTTAAGGAAGAATTTGAAAAGCTTAACAACAAGATCAAGGAAATGGAGGCAGTCATCAGACACCTAAAACGACAGATGAGAAAATAACGATTGACATTTTCTATCAATGCTGTATAACTAATAGACACAAGAGAGAGACTACCAAGGTAGTTTTCCCTCCGCTGTTTGATCTCACCCTTACAGCAACTACACAGCCCCTCGCAATGAGGGGTTTTTTTATGTGCGTCTACTTGCTAGGCCACCACGGTTCATCTTCTGAGTGATGTCCATGATTCTTTCCTTTATAGGAGTAAGGATCTGACTAGCTTCCTGCGCAGTGACTGAGCTATCTTGCATTAGATCTGCATGCTCTTCCATTGCTTCAGCAAGATCCCGCATCTGCTTACCTCTTTGCGTGTCGCCCAGCATGTCAGCAGAACTTCTCAGCCCTTTAATGAAGTCAGGGTATATATCTTTGTTACCTAGATCATTTAGTATTTGATCGTACTTACCCCTAGCACCGGCACCTGAAGTATACTTAGCTAAACCAAGTGCCTGCTTCATTGTGCTTTTAAGTGTGTTGTAGTGGACCATCGCATCTTTCTTTGACTTCAGTTCAGATCCAAGTTTCTCTACCTGATCTATGTTACTGCGCACTTGCTTAAGTTCTCTCAAGCCCTTGCTTACTTTTTCGTACAACTCTGGGTTATCTTTTAACTTACTTACATCAACGTCTTCTATGTTCTGAATCATAGTCTCCGCTTCTGTGTGAGATGTCTTTGGCAATTGAGTGGGTAGCATCTCACTCTCCTGCACAAACTCCCTGCCTGCTGTTGTGCCCTCTTTTACTTGAGCACGAAGCTGATCGTATTCCCTTGCAGACATATCTGTCTTAGCCATCAGGCCACGCTTAGGACGAGCTACAAACATCTCCCCTACATCACCGGACTGGAATGTTTCTGCTGACATCAATGGATCACGTGATGTACTTAACGAGGCAGTACCCAACTCCGCATGAGGTCTTCCACCTGATTGTGCACGAATCTTGGGATCTACTAGCTCATCTGTGCCCTTCAACGACCCATGGAACAGAGGCATATCAACATCAGATGTAGCCATACCCGCTACAATCTTCTCCTGTCTAGCACCAGACTGCACCAAACCTTCTAGGTCAGCTTCATCTGACAGGTCAGGTAGTCTACCTTCCTTACGTGTGAAGTCAGCCAGTGCTCGCTTCTTAATGACAGGATCAGTATTCTTAAACATGTCTACGGTAATCTTGACACCTTTGCTCAGAGCATTACCAATGAATGGCACAAATCCGATAGCATCAATAGCGGCATCTACATACTTAGCTTCACGTAGATTGTTAGTCACGTTGTATGCATCGTAGACATCACCGACAATAGGCGTGAACCCAATGAGTGTCTCAAGGGCAAGCTCACCTGCTGTCTCTAAAGTCTCTAGTGTCTTCTTATCAAAGAATGCTTCTTCATCTACCTCAACAGGGTAGCCCAGTTCATCTAACTCAAACTCATCTAGCTCATCCAGATAGTCTGCGTCAGTCACCATGTCCTCATCTAAGACATCTACATCATCAGATTTCTTAGCGGCTGTCTCACCGAAGTCACCGAAGATGTCAGATACAATACCACCCTTAGAGAACTTTTGTTCTTTCTTTGACTCTTTGTATGCTGGCAGGAAGTTCTCCAAGAAGTCTAAGTAATCTTCTGATGGGGACTTACCTTCCTGTCTTTCGTATGCCGCAGACGCACCCTTCTTAGTTGTAGCAGGGAGTGACTCATAGAGGAACTTAGCGTACTTGCTAGCTTCTTCCTTACCTACAGCCTGCTCATCTAACAGTCGTGCACGTACATTGGTACGGATGTCTGTCAGTATTCCCTGAGCAGTATCACGCAGTAGATCCTTACGCTCTGCATCAGTAGTCGCAGGATCATTGTAGATTTCATTCTGATTAATGAAGGCAGTCATCTTATTAGCCAGTTGCTTAGATGCCGCTTCACGAATCAAGCGATCCTCATAGGCAAACTGCGCAGGCTTATAGATATCATAGGCTGACAAGCGCAGGCGACCCATCTCTTTCTGGAATGGATTCTTCTTAGCTTTCTTAGATACACCAAATATCTGACGCTCAAGAGGATCAATGTAAGACAGTTGCTCTTCTTGTGTAATGTCGTAGCGTGGTTCTACTTGATCAGCTTCACCGAAGTCAGGCAATGAGCGTGACCCACGTGCCATAACAATATCGAGGAAGTTAGTGTAGGCAGTCTCATCAAGTAACCGCTTGTCTTCATCTTCTAAAGATACAAGGTCACGAATAGTAGCCGCAGGTAGAGTGAAAGTATTAATCATGTCGCCAACAAAGCGACCTGCAACCTTCTGTGACTTCAATGACCAGTCACCATCTTCTGAGGCAATGTCTTCGTACATAAGATCTAAAGCATACAGACCTGTACCTGCACGGAACTGTGGCCCACCTAACATCTTAAATAGTTCAGTGGTGTTTTCTTTGAAGCTACTCTGGGGTAATCCTTTTGCATCACGAGAATATATATCAGCCGCCCACAAGAAGGGTGCCATCGGTCCTAGTGTTGCACGTAGGTCCATGGTCTTACCACCATCGGTAGTAAACTCGTACCACGCATTCTCTTCTGGCTGACCAGAACGAAGATTAGCGGCCATGCTGAACATGGCTAGTCCAGATGTCTGCTTAGCTAAAGACTCAGCACTAAATGCCTGCTTACCAGTCGCCTTGTTAGCGGCGATTGCAAGCACAGGAGTGTGTTCTACAACAGTCTTGAACTGGTTAATGATAAAACGAGGGAAGGGGATAACACTAGATACTACGAATGGTAGGTTCCTGTGTGCTGAAATAATACCTTGACCGATCTTGTGTGCTTTAGTCGTGCCTTTAGGGTACTTCTGATACACAAAGTCAAGAGACATGTCGAGTGCTTCTTGGATCATGTCACTGTCGATGTTCTTAAACTCACCCGCCGCAATGACCTCTGACAATCCACCATCAAGGTTTTTAGCTTTGCGCTGTGCACGTACAAGTTGATCCAGCTTGCCTGAGAAGACAGCCTGCTTGAAGATGTTATCTGAGATACGGTTCAATGTGTTCAGCTTCGCCCCAAACTTAGTCAGTGGTCCAGATGCACCAAGTGAAGTAACTGTATCTACGTTATCAAATAGCTGTGAGTAAAATCGCTCAGCTTCTACTGGCATGTTCTTCTCAAATAACTGACGAACTACTTGTGACTCACTTTGATTGAACAGCAGGTTATTAGTGATAGCGAATGGATTCTTAAAATTTACATCAACAGCATTTTTCATGCCCTTAAGACCATACCCATATTTACCTGTGAGTATGTCCGAACCCGTGCCTACAGCCACTTCAAAGGATTCATCCATGATGTCTAATGCAACACGCATAGAACCACCCGCAGTGTTACGGATAGTTGTAGCAACCTGAGATGTCATGGAGGCAAGACGGAATCTATCAAGCTCACTGAAGAAGTTAAATACTTTACTGTTATCCCCGGCTTGCTTAGAGATACGGACAGCTTCTTGCTTAGTGATACCAGTGCCAGTCTGATCCAATAACTCCTGCACAGAATTAGCTAAGCGATCAAGACGCTGTTGCTGTGTTTGCAACTTAGCTGTCTCTGTCTTATCGCCTCTCATCTTCTTAGCGATCTGTGACTGCCTTCCCAGTGCTCGACCTGCATCAGATAGCTCAGCCATATAAATGTAGGAGAACTGATCAGTAGTTAAGTTAAACTCTTTTAGTATCTTCTCTACACCGTCACTAGAAATCTTTCCATCTGCTAGTGCTTCAGCAACAGCTTCAGTGATTCGCTTGTCCTTGGGAATCTTAAGCTCGTCACCAAGCTTTAATGCGGCGGCAGTGATCTGGTCTAGGGTCTCATCGTTAAGCCCGACTATAAGCTTCTCCGTAGCTGACAGACCCTTCATCAACTCCTTACCTGCCGCTACAGCTTCTTTGTTCAGTGGATCTTTAGCTTTATCTGCCAGATCCTTAGCGGCATTACGCACACCCTCCAGATCACCTAAGATCTGCTTGCGTGTGTTTACAATCTTATCTTTACTCTTTACTGCCTTGAATGCTTTCTGCACATTCTTTACAGCAGTAGCTTGTGCTGTAGCCTCAGCGGCCTCACCAGCCTCTAATAATCCTTTAGCGGCACGTGCACCACCTTTACCTGTGATACCTACTGTCTGTCCTAGTCCAGTAAGACCGGCAGGCAGAGCACCACCTATTGCACTAGCGGCACCAGTCATCAGTGTGCGACCACCAGTGAACTCATCTTGAACACCAGTTTCTACACGAGACAATTCTTGTGCGGCACCTTGGCCCAGTCCGATAGTACCTTCTACTGCCGCACCCTTAGCGGCACTCTTCAGCACTTCACCTGTAACAGTACGTAGGCCAATCTTAGCGGCTTCTTTACCTGCCATTGCGCCTAGCTTACCTGCGCCACCAGTAACGATACCTAACCACGTAGATGGAGCAGTCAGTCCTGCCTCAATGTAGTCACCAATCATCTTGGTGTTTAATCCATCTTCCCCGTACAGATCTTCTCCTTCCATACGATCAAAGACACTCATCAGTCTGCCGAACTCAGCCTTAGACTCATCGTCAGCCTGTTGTGTGTACATAAGATCACGGACAGCCGTGACCTCATTTGTATCCTGAAAGCGCATGTGCTCCATGAATGCGTCATACACTTCCTCAGAGCTTTCATACTCTGTGTCATTTCTCTTAGCTAGGAAGTTAGATGCATCCTCTATGAAGTCAGCATCATTTAAAAGGACATCACGATTGAGATCATCGTCCATGTAATCTGTATATTTGACAGCCACTTACTTGCCCTTAGTCAATCTGAAGATCAGGTCATTTGCATCTTTAGCACTCATTCCACCTGCAACCAACTTATCCCTTGCTTGCGCTTTGATCTTTGCCTTTGCGTTTTTCTTAGAAGTGACATCGGCAATGTTTGCATATGATGGGTCAGAGAACTGTTGATCCAAGAATGCTGAGATCTCAGCTTCAGTTGCAGGTTGAGCTACAGTACTTTCTGTTGTACTTGCTGTTGCACCTTCTAGTTCTGCCATGGCTGTTTCAGCCGCCGCAAGCTCATCTGGCGTGACAATAGTATCTGTAGCTGAAGTGCCAGTACCATATAACTCAGGAAGGTAAGTATCTATTAGATGAGTGACAGCACCGTTAAGCGCAGTAGACTTACTTGGAGAAGCATTAATGAAAGCAATACCTCTCTCTGTGGCTCTATTGAGCATTGTTTCAGCTTTACTTAATATTGCTTGCTGTCCCTTTGGACCAATATACCCTCTATCTGGATCATAGGTTATGCCCTCACCTAAGTGTGCGGCGATATTAGCACCAATAGAAGCCTTGATGTATCTACCAGCACTACCCTGATCACCAATTGTCAAATCATTATCGTCTGCTTCTTTGAGTTCTTTCTCAGCCAAAGCAAGTTGCTTCTTCGCAATAGTAAGTCTGAGCTTTTCTTCTTCAGTCTTATCTAGCTTAAGCATTGAGTAGTCAATCGTACCTGATGGCAATTCACCATACTCATACTCACCTGCCGCTTCAGCACGTAGCTGTTGGTAATCTTCGCCGAAGCTAGACTCATATTGACCGAATTGCTCCTTGGCAAAACCAGTCATGTCTCCACCAAGGAATGATGTCTGCTTTGCAAATCCCGGTAATTGATCAGTCGCAGGCTTCTTCAATTCACCCATGGTACGATTAATCGCATCATCCAGTGTAAGATCACTATCCTCTGCAACCTGATAGAATGCGGCAACGTCAAAGTCTTTGTTGTTAATCTTCGCTGTCTGCCCAAGTTCAAGCAATCGCTTAGCACCATCTTCCCCCATGGAAAGAAGTCCTGCTGACTGAGCATCAGAGAAACCAAACTGCTTAAGCTGAGCACCAAGCTCCTTCAGTTTCTCTCTCTTGGCTTTACGTTCTTTGCGTAGCTCTTTAGCTTCCTGCAATGAGTCGAGGTACGAAGCTTTGACTAACTCCTTGATCTCATTTTCTTTTTCTTTCTTCTCTTCTACAGCCGCAGTTGCAAAGCCACGAGCGAATGCACCTATCTTAAATGCCATCTTCCATTTCCTCTACGGGCTTACTAGGACGGGCCATTAGTCCTGTTTTCTCTACTGGTGGTGCTTCTGCCATCTCTTCTGTTTCCATTGGCATTGGCTCTGCTTCAGTCTCTTTGTACACATCTTTGACAGCAGAGTTAGCGAGGTCCATATCACCTTCATCTTCAGGCTCTTCTGTACCTACAGAGTACTGGATACCTTCCTGCTCAGCGGCGGCTTTCATAAACTCAATTAGTACAGGAGAGATGAGTACACCTACGTCCAGTGAGTGCAGTCCCTTAGACACACCCAGTGTTTGCAGTGTGTCAGCAATCAAAGTAAGTGGAGCACCCTCTTCAATCTTATCTAGCATGTGAGCCATCTTCTTAGGCTCTGACAAGTTATCAATGTAGAACTCAAGGGTCTCTTCTACTGTGGAGTATTTAGCTGGCTGTTCCCATGGACGAGCACCGGGTTCACTGGTCAGTGACTGTCCGGGAATCGGTCCATCTAACATTGGCTTACTGCGCTTAGGCATCTTTAGTGCCTCCGTACTTACGAATCTCATTGACGATATTGATGATGCTATCCATTTGATCACTGCCACTGGATGCACTAGCAGGTGCTGATCGACGTGATAACAAACCAGTAGAAGATGCAGTCATTTGATTTTTCATCTTAGCCTGCCTCTTCTTTTCTTGCTTCAAGAACTCCTTGTAAGCACGAGCTATTTGCTTAGACATACCTTACCTTCTTACCAATCACTTACCATATCAAATACAAAGCTACCCCATGCGGCTGAGTTTGCTGAATCTTCTTTTGTGTCTGCCGCATACTTATCAGAGTCTGCCGCAATCTTAGCAACAGCAATTGATGAGTCACGCTGTCTTTCATTCTCAGCGGATGTCCATGCCCACTCCATTGTATCCCTGTACTCCTGCCACAAATTAGAGTAGGCAAGATTAGAGATGTTCAATACAGACTGTGCGTTAATCTGATTAGCGGCATTGACTGCCGCAGTATCTGCTGTAGCAATCTGTCTACGCCATGTGGCATTTGACTGCTCAATGACTAACTGATTCTGCGCATTAAACTGATCACGCTGATTCTCTAGCTCAGAATTGAATCGGCCTACAATGTTAGACTGCTCAGCATTAAACTGATTCTGTGCATTAGATTGTCCGGCATTGAACTGAGATACCTGACTAGATAAGTTAGCGAAGAACTGGTCTGTCTGATTCTGAGAGGAAGCATTAAACTGTTTAGCGGCATTGTCAGCCGCCTGATCTGACAACAAAGTCTGAATGCGTGATTGAGCTTTGAACATCTCAGTCTGTTGTTCGTTGTTAAGATTAGCCATATCCATTTGCAAGAAAGACTGAGCATTTTGTAGAGACGCCTGCTGACGATTATTTAAATTAGTGCTCTCTAGGTTAGCAATCTGTGCGGCTTCTGCTATCACCATTGCCTGACGATTGGACAAATTATTTAAGTCAACCGTCTGAGCCATACGTGCATTTTCTAGTGCAATCTGTTGCTCGGCGTTAAAATTCATGTTTGCCACGTCTGCAATCTTAGTTGCATTAAAGACACGAGCTTGGAATGCTTGATCAAACTCTTGACCAATGAAGCTGGCACGTTGCTGTGCGGCAAGCATTGCACGTTCCTGCCTATTTGATAAATTTTTCATCTCAAATTGAGAGAAGGTCTGCGCATCCTGTACTGCGATAGGAAGGGATGCTTCCATTGCCGCTTGTACAAGTGCCTGTCCAGCCATAGAGGAAGAACTCAGGCCCCTTGCCGCCATCTGCGCCGTGGCGTTGCGCAAGGCACCCGCCGCCCACGCAGGGGTTGCTCCATCATCAAAGTCGGACATTAAGTTGTCTAACTGGCCCTTGACTGTTGCACTGGTAGTGGGATTTGCCTGAGCGGCTTGTATCTCTTCGGCAAATGCCGCCGCTTCTCTCGCATTAAACGTAGATTCTACAAGCTCTCCTGCTTGCAGTGTCCTAGATTCAGGTTGCTTAACACGGGTAGCTTCAGTAATTTGTGCGGCAGGAACAGTACCAACTTCAGTTGAAGTAGGAGCAGTCTCAGCCGCTTGCATTGTTTGTGTTACTGTGCCTGTTTGGGCCTGCGTCTTCTTTAGTTCTTTTTCAGCCTCCCCTGCTACTTTTGTAGCGTCGACAGTGGCCGCCGTCAATTGCGTTGGCTGATCCGCCTGCGCAGTATCTGCTTGACTTGCAGTGGCAGTACGATCCCCTTCAACTTGCCCAGTTCCAGTATCTACAAATTGTCCGGGTTCTACCGCAGTGGTCTGTGCAATAGTAGTGCCGCCAACAGGAAGGCCGGGTGTAGACATACGAGCAGAAGCTACTTCTGACATATCTGCGCCTGCTCCCGGTGTTACCTGTTCAGCATATTGGTATGTAGGAACATATGCCGCAGGTACAGGCTGTGTTGGTTGTGTAACAGCAGTAGATGCATCAGTAGTGACTGAGCCACCTGCCTGCATCTTCATCTGTACCTTCTGATTCAAGCCTGCGAACTTCTTCTGGGCATTCGGATTGTTGTTCAAGAACTCACCGAACTTGTTCATAGGCCCGCTGTATCCCAGCTTGTTAGCGATACGCCCCATCTGATCTTCAGAGAAGCCTTTGAACTGCTTAGCCATTTAGATTAACTCCATTGCCTTAGCACGTGTCTCATCAATTCTACGTTCCCATCCTTTGCCGAATGTTTCATAGATCTTCAAAGCACGAATAAACTCTTGACGCTGTGTTGTCACAGCATTAATGACATCTTCTTCACTGGTATTTTTTACAGTAACCCATACAGAGTTGAGAGAAGCAGGTCCAATAATCCCATCACCGTTTGCGATTCCACAGACGGATTGGAGAGCTTTTGATGCACGTGAGATTCCTGAATTGACAGCATAGTCCATGACAACACAAGCAACAC
>Ga0222718_10001627_pt1 | contig 21014 bp, 30 predicted proteins | sample C33_27DmetaG_FD_165045 | JGI IMG/M metagenome (GOLD analysis project Ga0222718, IMG submission 165045) | Estuarine water microbial communities from San Francisco Bay, California, United States - C33_27D | ecosystem: Environmental > Aquatic > Marine > Unclassified | place: USA: California...
AGAGGTAATCCAGAGATGTGTTTACTTGCTACAAAGGGTAAACCAAAACGGCTAAATAAAAGTATACCACAATTAGTTGTGAGTGAAAGACAAGAACATAGTAGAAAACCAGATATTGTTTATGAATATATAGAAAAAATGTTAAGTGGACCTTATATAGAACTCTTTGCTCGTAGAAAACGAGATGGGTGGCAAAGTTGGGGAAACGAAGTATGATTATAGACTTGACTCTATCGCTGTTTTATGTTATAATGATATTCGGTTTTGTCGTATGGTTATTAATTAAATGGAACAATGAACAATTATAAAAGATATACATTACAAGATACTTTAGATAGTGAAAAAAAAGCACTATTTAATGTACTATCAACTTTCGCTGGTGGTGGTGGCTCATCAACAGGTTATAGATTGGCTGGTGGTAAGATACTAGCGATCAATGAGTTTGTTGAAGAAGCACAAAATACTTACAGAGAAAATTATCCTAACACTACAATAGTGCCAGGTGATATAAAAAAATTGACAGGCACATATCTTATGGAACAAGCTGGTGTAAAAGTGAGTGAGTTAGATATATTAGATGGTAGTCCACCTTGTTCAGCATTTAGTATGGCTGGTTCTATATCGCATGGTGGTGGTAATACACACGCAGATGCGTTTAATAAAACAAAACAGTATAGTGATATTAAAGGTGTGAGTAATGTAGAAGATTTATTTTTTGAATTTTTAAGAGTGGCAAAAGATATAAAACCAAAAGTAATCATTGGTGAAAATGTTGAAGGTTTGACTATGGGTGAAGCCAAAGAGTATTTTCATAAGATACAAAATACATTTGAAGAAATAGGTTATCTAGTTGTCGCTGACGTATTAAACGCAAGTTATTTTGGTGTACCACAATCTCGTAAAAGATGTTTCTTTATAGGTGTAAGAGAAGATGTGGCAGATGCGATAGGTTTAAATTTTATGACAATGTATCAATTATATCCTGAAAAAAATGATGTACAAACTACACTTGGTGAAGCGATTAGTGATATTATAAATGAAGATAAAGAAGAACTAGATTATTTGTTTGATAAGATTAGTCCAGAAAAAGCTGTAGGTAAAACTTTAATGAAGATGCCAAAGGATCCTGACAAAGTATTGACTGGTATGGATTACCATGATAAAGGTCATCACTTTAATTTAAAAAGATCAAGTTTAAGAAAACCTTGTCCAACAATTACTGCGATGGGTAATCTTGCTGGTGTTGCTGGTACTTGCCATCCAATAGAAGATAGAAAGTTTACTATAAAAGAATTAAAAAGAATTATGTCATTACCTGAAGACTTTAAATTAACAGGTAAACATAAACAACAATCAGAACGAATAGGTCGTATGGTACCACCGTTGATGATGAAAGCACTTGCTGAAAGTGTTTACAACAAAGTATTAAAACCATACAAGGAGTTAAATAATGACTAAATTTACTTTTGCTACAAGTAAAGAAGGCTTTGATAATCACATAGACAAATCTGTTCGTGGTTATAGTCAGTTATGGGGTGATATACTTTCTCTATCAAAATATTTCGTAGAAGATTATACGCAAGTTGTTGATATGGGTTGTTCTTCAGGTAAACTATTAAAAGGTATGATAGAACAAAATCAAAAGAATATACCTCACGCACAATATACTGGCATAGAAATAGAAGAAGATTTTTTTGGCGATTACCCGCATGACGAGGAAAAATATCATCAATTAAATTACTTTAGAGGTGATGTAAGAGAGTTTGATTTTCAAAACTGTTCTTTGGTCACTTCTATATTTACTTTACAATTTATGTCACCAAAAGATAGACAAGAAGTAATTAATAAAATTTACAATGGCCTTAATACTGGTGGTGCGTTTATCTTTTCAGAAAAAACTTTTAGTTGTAATCCAAGGGTACAAGATATGATGACCTTTATGTTTTACGATTATAAAAGACAACATTTTTCTGATAAAGAAATACTTGACAAAGAAGTACAGCTGCGACATATGATGAAGCCTAATACAAAAACAGAGTTGTATAAAATGGTACAGGATGCTGGTTTTGAGATACATACTTTTTGGCAAAATTTTAATTTCGTTGGTGTGATTGCTTTAAAAAAATAAATAGTCATATGGCTATTTCTAAACAATCATACAAAGAATTAAAAGAGTATTGGGATTATCAAAGAAAGATAGAGTACAATAAAGAAATGGTACACTTTATGGCCGAGAAGTTTAAGGGTAGAGTGTACAATGATTTTGGTATGGTACATATAGATGAAATGAAAAAATTATTGTGGACAAGGGTTGACCCTAGTCACTATGAAAACCCTAAACCAGGATATGTACCAGCAGATCCAAAATTAAGATTTGAGTGGGAAGGTGAGGCAAACTTACCAACTTACTTATTACCGTATGATGAAGATTTGGAATAAATTATTTAATAATAAACCAGATGTAATTTTTTGGTGTGAAAAAGATGGATTAGAAGATTTAAATCCTATAACTAAAAGTATTCAAAGAATACCACCATGGTTTAAAAATCTAAAATTAGAAGGCACAATTAAAAAGTGTCCTGGTGTAATTGATTATTTTAATTTAGGATACATACATTATTTGTGGACAGATATAGATGTTGAGATACCAGAAGATAAAAATTTAGAACCAATAATAAAGGTTCCTGATCCTAGTAATTTTAACGTAGAGTATCATCTTAGAGATCAGTATTTGGATCATCTACCTACAGATCAATATAAATTTATTTTAAAACCCACGTCACCATGGTGTTGTAAAACAAAAAAAGGTTATAGTATGTTACAATTGCCTTTATACTATGAATTTAGTGATGTGTTTGATGTTATGCCTGGTACGATTAACACAGACTATTATCATCACTTACACCCACAGATAAGTTTTAAAAAGACAGGTAAATTTAGATTACCTAGAGGATTACCATTATGTATGTTAATTCCTTTTAAGAGAACAAAATGGTCACATATAATAAAAGAAAAAAATTTAGAAACATCTAAATGGGAAAGCAAAGTCAGAATGATAATACAAACTAAATGGTCTGGTGGATATAAGTTGAGTAAAAAAAAATGATTGAAAAGGAATGACACTTGACATTTTAAGTAGAATGATATATAATAAGAACAATAATTTATGGAGGAATTGAAGTGAGTGATTTTTTAAAAGATATAATTAAAGAAACTGGTAATGAATATGCTGGTTTAGTAAGTGATGGTATTGACAGCGCTGATGTTACAAGTTTTATAGACACAGGCTCATACTCATTTAATGCATTATTATCTGGTAGTATCTATGGTGGTATGCCAGGAAACAAGATTACTGCAATCGCTGGTGAAGCCGCAACAGGTAAAACATTTTTCGCACTAGGTATATGTAAAGCATTTTTAGATAAGGATCCTGAGGCAGGTATTATCTACTTTGAATCAGAAAGTGCTATCTCAAAAGATATGATTGAGAGTAGAGGTATTGATTCTAAAAGAATGGTTATTGTACCAGTTGCCACAGTACAAGAATTTAGAAGTCAATCAATTAAAATATTAGACAAGTATATTGAACAAGCAGAAAAGAGTAGAAAACCTTTGATGTTTGTACTAGACAGTTTAGGTATGTTATCTACAACAAAAGAAATGGAAGATACTGCCGCAGGTAAAGAAACAAGAGATATGACTAGATCACAAATAGTCAAGTCAACATTTAGAGTATTAACATTGAAACTTGGTAAAGCAAATATACCAATGATTATGACTAACCACACATATGATGTCATAGGTTCAATGTTCCCTCAAAAAGAAATGGGCGGTGGTAGTGGTTTAAAATACGCAGCCTCATCAATCATCTATCTTGGTAAAAGAAAAGACAAAGAAGGTACCGAGGTTGTTGGAAACATTATACATTGTAAAAATTTTAAATCTAGGTTAACAAAAGAAAACGCACAAATAGATGTAAAACTTACTTACAAAAAAGGTTTAGACAAATATTATGGTCTTATAGAACTCGGTGAAGAAGCTGGTATCTTTAAGAAAGTATCTACAAGATATGAAATGCCAGATGGGTCTAAAGTCTTTGGTAAGAACATCAACGATAATCCAGAAAAATATTTTACAAAGGAAGTGTTAGACAAAATAGATGAACAAGCAAAACGAAAATTCCAATACGGATCAGACGAAGAAGACGCCAATTAAAAGATACGCCTTTGCTCAAAGACAAGGCGATGACTTTAGTTGTATCAAAATTATGGATGGCCAGTACGAAGGTATTATCTATAAGTACAATAATGTCAAGTTTTCTCAAACAGAAAATGATAGTGGTGAAATACCGTTAAAATTTACTTATGATATAATGGCTAATCCTAATGAAGAAGATATAAAGTCAGATGATTTTAGAAATTATATTGGTGATATATTAGTTGAATGTGTTGAAGAACAATTAAAAAATGGAAAGTTGTTTATAGATGAATGATAGATTAGAAACTACAATATTAAATAATCTTTTCTTTAATGAAGACTTTACAAGAAAAGCTATTCCTTTTATTAAAGAACATTACTTTTCTAAAAGAGACGAGAAGATTTTATTTATTGAGGTAGAAAAGTTTTTACACAAATACAACAATCTACCTACTAAAGAATCTATACTAATTGAACTTAACAATAGAAAAGATTTAAACGAAGAAGAATACAAAAACGTAAAAGATTTAGTTGCTAGTATATCAAATGAAGATACAGATTTACAATGGCTGTTAGATACAACAGAAAAGTTTTGTAAAGATAGAGCAGTACACAATGCTGTATTAGAAGGTATCAAAATATTAGATGGCAAAGATAAAACTAGAACACCAGAGGCGTTACCTAGTTTATTAGGCGATGCGTTAGGTGTAAGTTTTGATAAACACGTTGGGCATGATTACATAGAAGATGCTCAGGCTAGATTTGATTGGTACCATACAAAAGAAAAAAGATACCCATTTGATCTATCATACTTCAATAGAATTACAAAAGGTGGTATACCAAGTAAGACTTTAAATATCGCACTGGCTGGCACTGGTGTTGGTAAGTCTTTGTTTATGTGTCATGCTGCATCAGCATTTTTAACTCAAGGTTTAAATGTATTATACATCACACTAGAAATGGCTGAAGAACGTATCGCTGAAAGAATAGATGCGAACTTGTTTGATATATCTATGGACGATATTAGAAGTATGCCAAAAGAATTATACGATAACAAAGTTAAAAAATTAGAAGACAAAACAAATGGTCGTTTAGTAATTAAAGAATATCCTACAGCGTCAGCTCATAGTGGTCATTTTAAAGCATTAATGAATGAACTAGCATTGAAGAAAAGTTTTAAACCACAAGTTATCTTTATAGATTATCTTAATATATGTGCGTCTAGTCGGTTTAAAGGTGGTAATATATCGTCTTATTTCTATATCAAAGCAATCGCAGAAGAATTAAGAGGTCTTGCTGTAGAGTTTGATGTTCCAATCTTTAGTGCCACACAAACAACTAGAACAGGTTTTGTAAGTACAGATATTGGTTTAGAAGATACTTCAGAGTCATTTGGTCTACCAGCGACTGCTGACTTTATGTTTGCCTTGATGTCAAATGAAGAGCTAGAGGGTCTAGGTCAAATGAAAATAAAACAATTAAAGAATAGATACAACGACCCTGGTATTAATAGATCATTTATTGTAGGTGTTGATAGAGCGAAGATGAGATTATATGATACAGAAAACTCAGCACAAAATATAGTAGGTGGTAAAGAATTAAAACAAGATGAAAACTATCCTACACCCGAACAAACATATGAGAAGTTTTCCGACTTTAAATTATAATGGCTAAAAAACAAAAAGTTAGATTTCACAAAGGCGATAGAAGGCCAAATAATGAACAACCAGATTTATCATATACAAAGAAAATGGTAAAGAGAGGTAAAGATATTATATGGCAAGTCATAGAGAAGCCAAACAAAAATGTAATAAGTGAATGTTTTTTTGAAGAAGACGCACATAAATTAGTTAAGTTTCAAAACAAACATAAAGTATGGCAACCCAATGGCGGCATACCTAAATTCTTATGGACAAGAGTTTAGTCTTATAAATATAATAAACAATTGATTTATATGGAACAAGTGGTTATAGTAATGGAATATATGAGAGAAAGATGTTTAGTTTTAAAGGATTTACAACAACAGATAGGAACACACATTTAGAACACCTAGAGGACGATATAATAAATCGTGGATCAAAGGGTGGTGAGAATGCGTTAAACTTTTTACGATCGGTGAGAAATATGCTCGCTGGTTCTTCTAGTAAAAAAGTTAATATGACAGTTAAGTGGGATGGCGCTCCAGCTATCATCTGTGGTATTAATCCAGAAAATGGCAAATTCTTTGTCGGAACAAAATCAGTATTTAATAAGAACGCTAAAGTAAATTATACTAACGCAGATATAAGAAAAAATCACTCTGGCGAACTAGCGTCTAAACTATCTATCGCATTAAAAGAATTATCACGTCTAGGTATCAAAGGCGTATTACAAGGTGACTTTTTATTTTCACAATCAGATTTAAAAAAAATAAATTTAGATGGTGACGATATGATTTCATTTACACCAAACACAATCACATATGCTGTTCCTGTAAACTCATCTATTGGTAGACAGATTAGTAGAGCTAGAATGGGTATTGTCTTTCACACAAAATATTCAGGTAAAACTTTAGACAGTATGACTGCTGGTTTTGGTACAGTAAGAGGTAGAGCAACTAATGTATTTCTAGCGAGTGCTGGTTATAGAGACGTATCTGGTTCTGCGAAACTAACTAGAAGTGAACTTGCACAATTTAATGCCAAGTTAAGAATGGCTGAAGGTTCTCTATCAAAGGCAGCACCTTTATTAGATAAAATGAGCGAGACATCTGCTGATGGTCTAGGTGTAGGGTTTAGATTAAAAACTTTCTTTAATCACTACATAAGAAACACGCAAGGTCACATGGCCAAAGTTAGAAATTTAGTTGATATGTTTAGAGAGTATTATATTAATATTGTACAAGCAGAAATAGATGCTAAAAAAACTGAAAAGGGAAAACAAAAATATAAAGATATATTAGCAACTAATACAAAATTTATAGATAGAAACAAGAACGCATTGGTAATGGCTATCGCATCTCATGTTACATTACAGAATGCCAAGAACTTTCTCATTAATAAAATGAGTGAGATACAAAGTGTGGGACATTTTTTAAGAACTTCTACTGGTTATAGAGTAACAAGTCCAGAAGGATTTGTTGCTGTTGATAGAGTTGCTGGCGCTGTGAAGTTAGTAGATAGAATGGAATTTAGTAGAGCGAACTTTACTATGCCGAAAGGTTGGAACTAATGGCAAATTTTAGAAAAGATACACAAGTATTTGGACCAAGAGGACACGATAGAACAGTCTTTGAAGTGCCAATGATTGCCAATAAAAATGGTGAAGTAGTCACAACAGAAAATCCTTTTCCAGTTACAATTACACAAGCGATTGGTTATTCAAATCGTTCAACTTCTAATGACGCATTTGGAAGATTAAGAACTTCACAACCACATACATTATTTGATTCATCATTAAGATATGGTGATAACACAGATAAGTGGTCAGAAAGTGAAACAGATAATTCAGGTAACTCTGGTTCAGCTCACAACGCTAATCAAGGTCTTATGGATATAACTGTTGGTGAATCTTCGGGTGATAGTATTATAAGAGAAACAAAAAGAGTATTCAGTTATCAACCAGGTAAATCATTATTAGTTTTAAATACGTTTGTTATGAATAGTCCAAAAACTTATTTAAGACAAAGAGTAGGTTATTTTGGTGCTGAAAATGGTGTCTATTTAGAACAAGAAAACAATAGTATCTATATTGTAAAAAGAAGTAAAGTATCTGGTTCAGTTGTTAACACAAGAGTTTTACAAGCCAACTGGAACGTTGACGCTTTAGATGGTGATGGTGTTTCAGGTTATACTTTAGACTTAACAAAAGCACAAATACTTTGGTCAGATTTTGAGTGGTTAGGTGTTGGTTCAGTAAGAGTTGGTTTTGTAATTAATGGACAGTTTATTCCAGTACATATATTTCATCACGCAAATGAAATTACATCTACATATATGACTACAGCAACTTTACCTTGTAGATATGAAATTACAAATACAGATGATACAGGTTCATCATCAACATTAAAGCAAATTTGTTCAAGTGTAATGAGTGAAGGTGGTTATAATAATACATCTATTTCACGTTCTATATCAACAGCGATTACAGGTAAAAATATTTCAGATACAGCAGACACACCATTAATTAGTATTAGATTAAGAAGTGGTAGAACAGATGGTGTTGTTGTTCCTGTTATGGCAGATTTATACGGATTACAACAAGCGGCTTTTCAATATAAAATATTTACAAATGTAACAAGTTTAACAAGCGCTAGTTTTGTATCAGCAGGTTCAGATAGTAATGTTGAATATGATTTATCAGCAACAGCATTAACAGGTGGTAAAAAAATTATGGAAGGTGTATTTGTAGGTGATAATAAAGGCGGAGCATCACACATAGATTTAACACATTTAAATCATCAATTACAATTAACTAGAAGTTTAGGTCAATCAACAGGTGATATATTTACAATTGCGATACGAGCAACAACAAACAATGATGACGCCGTGGGTGCGTTGAACTGGCAGGAGCATAGTTAATGAATATTAAGAAAAGAAAAAGAAAAGGATGGAGTAACTAATGCCAAAAACATTTAAACAATTTGAAGAATACGATAAGGCTTGTGACGAAGTAATATTTGAACACGAAAATGAGCCTTTACAAGAAGCAGAATACCAAGGGAAAAAAGTAAAATTAAACGATCCAATTAGAGGTGGCTCTAAAAAGTTTTATGTATATGTAAAAGATGGCGACAAAGTAAAGAAAGTATCATTTGGTGATACGACTGGATTGTCAATTAAGAGAGACGACCCAGCAAGAAGAAAGTCATTTAGAGCTAGACATAATTGTGATAATCCAGGACCAAAAACAAAAGCTAGATATTGGTCTTGTTATCAATGGAGAGCTGGAGCAAAAGTAAATAACTAATGAAAAAACTAAATCAAATATTGCGAGAGGGTGTTTACGACCCAGGTATATTCAAAGCCTTTTTCTTGGCTGGTGGACCTGGTAGTGGTAAAACATTTGTAACTAGATCAGCCTTTGGTGGCACTGGTTTAAAGTTAGTAAACTCTGACGCAGCATTTGAAAGAGGTTTAAAAAAAGCTGGTCTATCTTTAAAGATGCCAGATGAAGAAGAATACTTTAGAAACATAGTAAGAGCAAAAGCAAAGATGACAACAGCGACTGCATTAGACACATATGTTCAAGGTAGATTAGGTTTAGTCATAGACGCAACTGGTAGAGATTTAAATGTAATTAACACACAAAAAAGAATGTTAGATCAAATAGGTTATGATAGTTATATGATCTTTGTTAATACAAGTTTAGAAGTGGCGCTAGAAAGAAATCAAAATAGACCTAGATCAATACCAGAATATATTGTAACTAATAGTTGGAATGGTGTACAAAGAAACATAGGACAGTTTCAAAGAATTTTTAGTCCAAATAGAATGTTAATTATTGATAATAATAGAAGTGAAAAAGAACTAGTAACACAAACACTTAATACAGCTGCGAAGTTTATTAGAGGTCAATTAAGAGCAACACCTCAAAATTTAACAGCAAAACAATGGATAGCCAACGAATTACAAGCTAAAAAAAGAATATGAGTTTTAAAGATTACTTATTTAAATATCTAAAAGATAAACCAAGTGTATTAAAAGATAGTATCATTGATATACCTAGACAAAGATATGCGCCTGGTGTATTTGATGATGCTGATACAGATAATCCAAAACTAAAAAAAGTAGTTGTGGATATGATATTAGATCAGATAGATAGTTTCCAAGAAAAATATCCTGTTAAAAAATATTCTTTGATTGGCTCTATACTTACAAAAAAATATAGAGACGATGCTGATTTAGACATCAATGTTTTATTTGATGTACCAGAAGAAGATAGAGAGACAGCTAGAAAAGAACTAGCGTCTAGTTTAAGAGATATAAATGGTAAACTCGTACCAGGTACAAAACACCCTGTAAACTATTATGTAATCACAGACCCAGAGTTAAAGAAAAAAAATGACGCTATGGCAGATGGTGTATTTGATATTGATGAGAATGAGTTTATAAGAAAACCTACAGAAGATACTTTTGATCCTGAAAAGTATGAGGCAGACTTCCAAAAAAAAGTACAAGAAATAGATGTAGTCAAAGGTGAACTAGCAAGAGATATTATAGATTACGAAGAACTAAAAGATTTAAGTACAGATGATGTATTAAACTTACAAGACAAAATTAATACTAAATTAGACGAGATAGAAGACAGTATAGAGGTATTAGTAGATATAGGTGATGATGTAGTCAAACAAAGACAAAGTGCTTATAATGACGATATGACGCCAGATGAGATAAGACAATTTGGTAAGAAACATAAACTACCTAAAAATATTATTTACAAGTACCTAGAAAAATATCACTACTTAAAATTCTATAAGAAATGTAAAGAAGTTTTAGAAGATGGTAAAGTCACAGATGATGAGATTGATAGTTTAAAAACTGAAGCAGTTAATACTATCGCATTTGCTTTTGGTAGATTTAATCCACCAACTATTGGTCATTTAAAACTAATGGACAAAGTTAAATCACAAAGTAATAATTACAAAATTTATTTAAGTAGAAGTGAAGACCCTAAAAAGAATCCACTATCACCTAGAGAAAAATTATCTTTTATGAAAAAGATTTTTCCACAACATGCTAGAAACATAGAGATCAATCCATCAAACAATGTATTAGATATACTAGTCAGATTAAATGGTAAGTTTAATAATATTGTAATGGTCGCTGGTAGTGATAGAATTAGAGAGTTTGATACTTTGCTAAAAAGATATAATGATGTCAAGTCAAGGCATGGTTACTATAAGTTTGATAATATAAAAGTAGTATCTGCTGGTGAGCGTGATCCTGATGCTGAAGGCGCAACTGGTATGAGTGCTAGTAAGATGAGAGCTGCTGCTGAGAAAGGTGACATAATTTCATTTAAAAAAGGATTACCAAATACATTTAGAGATGCTGATGGTCTTATGAAACAAGTAAGACGAGGTATGAAACTTGCCGCTAGTTATTCAATGATGGGTGGACCAGGTTTAGGAACTTACAGACCAGTCGCTAGTTTAGAAGGATTTGAACAAAACCAAGTAAGAGATTTATATGTTAGAGAAATGATCTTTAACATTAACGATAAAGTAGATTATGTAAAAGAAGATATATCAGGTACAGTCAAAAGACGAGGTACAAACTATATCGTAATAGAAGACAATAATAACAATTTACACAAAGCGTGGATATGGGATTGTTTACCTGTAGCCGCTGATAGAGAGGTAGAAGTGAGAGAATATGATACAAATGTTGACTATGGTTTCACAGCTGTAGATTCAATACAAGAGGATTTAGATGCAACTCCACAAGACAAAGATGTCAAAAAGAAAAAAGGATCACAACCCAAAAAATATTACTCAGGTTTATCAAAAGATGTCAAAGATAAAAGAGCAGATCACTTTAAAAAAGATAAGTACAAAAAAGGTGATACCGACTATAAACCTGCACCAGGTGATAAAGATGCCAAGACTAAACCATCAATTCATACTAAAAAGTTTAAACAAATGTATGGTGAAGTAGTTGATAAGTTAGACGAAAAAGGTAAAGGACTGTGGCACAATATACACATGAAAAGAAAAAGAGGTGAACGAATGAGAAAAAAAGGTGAAAAAGGTGCACCTACGACTGCTCAACTAAAGAGAGCGCAGGGCGAACAAAAAGAAGCATACGATATAGGACATGATTACGCTAATTACACTGCGAAAATTACTCCAGGAGAACCTACTTATGACCCTAAACATCAAGGTGGTGAGTATAAACCAAGTAATCCTAAAGACAATTTAAAAAGAGTTATCAATTCATTTAGTAAATTTAGACTAGATAAAGAAAGTAGCGTAGAAGAAAAAGATGTAAAAGAATGGGCAATGTCGGATGCTACAATAGATAAATATAAGGAAAGATACAAAGAAATATGGCGAGAAAAACTAGACGAAGTGGTAAAACGAATGATGGACAAGATATAGAAATGGATAAGTTTATCAAAGAGTTATCAGAAAACACGCCACACGAAGATCAATTTGGAGAGGAAGAAGATGAGTAAGTCATTTAAACAATTTAAAAAAGGCGATTATGGTTTATTAGAAGCCAAGGCGAGTGAAACTCATCTGCAGTATCTACGAGCTAAAACAGCGAGAAACGATCACTTTGAAGCAAGAAGATACATCGCTGATAAGATATTAAACGACAAGAAATTAGCTGATGCTTATTCATCACTAGAAAAAATACATAACGATTTTGCTAGTGTAATAGGTAATGATGCAATAACAATTAGACAAAGATTAGAATTAACTTTAAAAAACCAATTAAAAAGAAAAGTAATTAATTGGGATAATGTTTGGAGTACACTATAATGACATACAGAAAATCAATGTCAGATGCTATTAGAGAAGTACAAGAGGCAACAATTAAACCATATGTTTCAATGTCAATAGGTGGTCAATACAATGTATTAGACAAAGATGGTAAAGTTGCTTATTCAACTAGAGATAAAACATTAGCATACGATTATTTTAAAAAGAACTTTGACAAATTAAAAGAAGAGGGAGACCATGAGGTTTCTATGGCAATTGGTCAATTAAAAACAATTTCACAATACGCTGAAAAAATGCAGACCATTCTACAATCAAAAGGTAACGATTACGATATAGAAGCTTGGGTACAATCTAAAATAACTTCTGCTGAAGATTATATGAACAGTGTTGCTCACTATATGGAAAACGATCCAAGTGTAAATGAAGAAGTAAACGAAGTATCTGATAAACTTAAACTAGCTGTATTAAAGAAAAAAATTAAACAATACAAAGATAAAGTATTTAAAAAAACTATGTCAACAATTAAATCACCACTATTTGCTGGTGATGAAATTGAAGAAGGTAGAATGAAAGATATTTTTACAGCAGACCAAGAAGGTAAGAGTGCTGAAGAAATAGCTAAACTTATGAAACTACCTTTAAAAACAGTTAAAAGTATTTTAGGCGAAGAAGTATATCAGGACATTGCTGAATTTACTTCAGATATGATTAAGAGATTACAAAAATCATATAGTACAATGCCAAAAACAATTTCACCAGAACAAGCTAAAGCTCTTTCAAAACATTTAGATAGACTTGATTTGGCTTCATTAAAACAATTAACTAAAGCAAAAATACCATTTGTTACTACACTTGCTAGAAACAAAGTTTATAAAAAGACAGGTAAGTTTGAAGAAATAGAAGAACAATCATCAAGTGAGATAATGAATAAAGCAAAAGAGTTTGGTGTGACAGCAAAAATGACTTCACAAGGTATTGATATATCAGGTTTTAAAACTCAAGCTGGTATGGATAAGTTTATGAAATACGTTGCCTCTCAAGGTAAGAACATGATTAACCTAGCTAAAATGGGTATGAAAAGAAACTTTGAAGTAAAAGAAGAAGTTGAATATCCACATAAAATGTATGACCCTAAAAGTGGTAAAGAAGTAGAAGCAAAAACTCCAGAAGACCACGAGAAATATGCTAAGATGGGTTACACACATGACAAACCAAAAGAAGAAGTTAAAGATACCGAAAAGAAAGAATCAGAAAACAAAGATAATACGATTGCATCTTTAAAAGATCAAATACAAATGTTAAAAACTAAATTAGAGAATGAAAAAAACAAAGCTGTGAAACCAGAACCTAATCCTGACACAGGGGAAGTACCTTTGACAGTTGGTGTCGCTTACAAACACTTCAAAGATAAAAAAGAAAAAGAAGAAGTGAAAAAAGAAGTAAACGAAGCAACGGTAGTATCTGATATATCAGGTATATCTATTCCAGCATTAAAAAGAGAAACAGCAAAATTTAATATTAAAGTTGCGAGAGTAACACCAGGTGGCCCTAATGGTGCTGAGTATGAAGTCACATTTACAGGCGCAGAAAAAGACCTAGTTGCTTATGCAAAAGAACACTTTGGTTTTGATGACAAACCTGGATCGTTTCAACAATTAAAGAAACATTTAAATATGGATTATGTTCCTGAAAAGGCTATGAGCGATAAAGAGAAAAGAATACAAAGAGCTAAAGATATGATTAAGTATTATGATGCTCAAAAGAAAGCCGCTCTAAAAGGTAAGAATAAAGATTTAGCAAAGAAGATGTTAAAAAATGACATTGAAGAGTCAACTAAACCTACAGAGTTTAAAGTTAAAATGAAAACATCATCAGGTATGAAAACTGTAAATGTAACTGTACCTGTAAAAAACTTTAAAGTAGATATGGCAGCAATAGAAGACGCAGCTAGAAAAAAAGTAAAAGGTGATATGATTGACTTTGATTTCAAAGGCGATATGAAAGAAGCTGATTTAACTAAAAGTCAAATTAAACAAGTACACAAAGTAGCAGATGATCTACCAAAGAAAGACTTTAAAGATAGATATGGTAAAGAAAAAGGTGACGCTGTAAGATTTGGTACTGCGACTAATATGGTTAAGAAAAAACTAGGTATGAAAGAAAATACAAGTGCTTTCAATCCTACTGTACATAATAAAACATTAGGTGTCACTTCTAAAGATTTAGATAGAGCATTTAAAAAATTATCTAATCAAGCACAATCATATGTTAATGAATTATTAAGAACTGGTATGGGTACTAGAGATGCAATAAAAAAAGCAAAACAAAAATTTAATGAAGATAATATAAATGAAGATAGAAGATTGTATGTAGAAACAATCGCAGGTTTAAAGAAGAAGGCTGAGAAATCTGGTATGCCTTATTCAATATTAAAAAAAGTTTACGATAGAGGTATGGCTGCTTGGAAAAGTGGACATAGACCTGGCGCAAGTCAACAACAATGGGCTTTCGCTAGAGTAAACTCTTTCGTTACAAAATCCTCAGGTACCTGGGGTGGCGCTGACAAAGATTTAGCGAAACAAGTAAGAGGGAAATAAAAATGAGTTATTTAAAACACAAACCAGGTAGCATTGAAGAAATGATGGCAAATCAAGCCAAAAAATTAAACGATAATGCTTACCAAGATATGTTCAAAAAAGAACTAGATAAAGCTGGTAAAGGTATCGGCTCTATGTCACCAAAAGAAAAAAAAGATTTCTTTAACAAGATAGATAGTAAATATAAAGCGAAAAACGAGATCACTGCGGCACAAAAGAAGTTGCCACCAGCTTTACAAAAAGCGATCAAAGATAAAGAAGATCAAAAAGAAGGTTTCGCTTCAGATGCTCAAAGAAAAGCAGCATTCGCTAGTGGTTACAAAGAAAAAGGTAAGAAAGAAGATTTAGAAAAGGCTATGAAGAATGAAGCAGATCAGCATGGTGATGAGATCAACGATAAGAAAACTAAAGCTTCAATGACTAAAGGCGAGAAAGAGACAAAGAAAATCGCTGATTCGGGTTCAAAGTTGACAAAAGTTGAAACAGAACCTAAAGTTGACTACAAAAACTAGAACAAACCAAGAACATTTACCAAAATACCTGTTGACAAAAGGTCAATAATGTGGTATATTTAAGTACACTATGAGAAAAGATTTACCAAGAATATACCTAGATATGGACGGTGTACTTTGTGACTTTGGTGCGGCTATAAGAAAGGCCACAGGAAAGTCAAAAGAAGCCTGGGTTAAGATACCTAGTAATAGAAAATGGGATACTGTATTAGACACTCCTAATTTTTGGGCGAATATGCCATGGAATACACCAGGTAGAACTCTTTATAACTTTGTTAAGAAGTATAATCCACATATTTTATCAGCGTATTTAGAAAAAACATTTGATCCTAATTGTATACCAGGTAAGTCAGCGTGGTGTAGAAAGAATTTAGGTATTACAGGTGGTAGAATTAATCTAGTAAGAAGACGAGACAAACAAAACTATGCGATGAACGCTGGTCAACCTACTATTCTTATTGATGATTACGACAAAAATACAACACAATTCAAAGCAAAAGGTGGTATAGGTATCACTTTCACATCAGCGACAAGAGCCATTTCAGAACTTAAAAAACTAGGCTTCTAATCTTATAAATATACACATACATAACTAAATTGAGTACCTTAACAATTTAACAAGGGAGAGAATACTATGTCAAGTTGGGCAAAAACAGATGCTTTTGGAAGTGCACCTTTATGGGCACTCGCAAGAGTACAAAAAGCGCCAGTGGCTTCAAATATGGGAGCTGCAGGTTCTGGTAAATTATTTAACAACGCTACTGAAAGTAATCTTATTACAGGTGTGACAATTGGTTTATTCAATTATGCAGCTGGTGAGATTGTTGCAGGTTCACACCAAGGTTGGGTTTTAAAAACAACTGGTACTGGTGGTAGAGCAAGTAGAGTTGTAGGTGAAACACTTGTTTGTATGACAAGTAATACCTAATATTAATTAATATAAGGGCGGGTAAACTGCCCTTATATATACTATATGAATAAATTGATCTAGGAATATACCTAGAGTAGCATTCCCGAAAGGGTTAACAGGAGAAAAAAATGGCAGATAAAAAAGTAACGGCTTTGACCGATTTAGGTGACTCTTTAGCAGCAGTGGATTTATTTCACGTTGTAGATGATCCTTCAAATACACCAATCAATAAAAAAATAGCAGCAGAAGATGTATTTAATAACATACCATCTTGGTTAGGTTTAAAACAAGCTTCACAAGCAATTACAGCAGATGGTTCTTCAACTACTGCAGTAAATGTGACGACTGCGATAACAGAAATTAATGCAACTTCAGCGACACACTCATGTGCTATGGCTGACGGTGCAGATGGACAAATAAAAACAATCATTAATGTATCAACAGGTGGTACTAATGCGATAACAATAACACCAGCTAATTTAAGAGGTTATTCAACTATCACATTAAATGCACCAGGTGAGACAGTGACTTGTTTATTTAAAAATAGTAATTGGAATGTTATTGCTGGTAATGGTTACGTATTAGCATAATAGATTAGGTAGTTTATGAATATTGATGAAAAAACATTATTAGAAGAAAGATCAGTATTAGAAAAAGACTTTAATACTACAAAAGAAAGAATAGTACAAGTAGAAAAAGATTTAGGTAATATGAAAAGTAATCTAAATGCTGTCTATGGTGCTATACAACAAGTAGATAAATTATTAGCTTTATCTAAAGGCAAAGATGAAAAGAAACCTATGCCGGCAGAAAAAGAAAAGGCTCTTAATATAGCAACTAGTTAAATTTATGAAAACATTTAAACAGTTTAACAAAGACGAAGATGTCAAAGATTTTGAAGAAGATTTGGTCGCAGTTAAACCTAAAGATGATGAAAAAGAAGAAAATAAAACAGAGGAAAAAGAATGAAAACTTTTAAACAACACATAAAAGAAGGTATTGATGGAGTTGGAGTTGAGACTGCTAATGGCGTTGAAGATAGCGTAATTGGTGTTCATAACATACATGACCCTGATGTACTTAAAAGAGTAAATGCTTTTGTTGGTTCTGTTGCAGATTGTGAATACATAAAACCTCAATTCGCTTTTGACAAGTTAAAAGAAAAACTTGAAAGAATTGGTTTAACTGTATCTGATGCAGCATTAGAAGGAGACAATGGAAAAGTGACAGCCGAAGTGAAACAATTTGGTGGAAGATTTGGTAAAGACACCGATGGTTCTGATATAAATGATGATGGCATATCTCATAAAAAAGAGGGTGGATTAAAGATGGAATTATCTTATGAAACTCTTAAAAACGGAACATCAAAGGTCTACGCTAAATTAGTGTAGTAAATGTTCAAAGAGATTACGAAAGACAATTGGTTATTGTTTGCGCAACATCATTACGATAAACCAATATTGAATAGTGAACAGGAATTTTATGATGATCTTAAAAGATTTAAATATCTCAAAAGACTCTTTCGTAAATACAAGATAACTGGTAATATAAAAGTAAGATTGGCAGTCAATCATATAATTGTATTACAAAATGTTTTTGGTGTAGAAGCCGCTATCACTTTATTATTATATAAAGTAGATAGGTCATATTGGAGTGCATTAAAAACAATATTAGATTATCTTGGTTATCTCTATCCACATGAACTTGATAGTGTCAAGGTGGATAAAAACATAGATGAACTATTGAGAGAACTATAATGGCAAACAGAGCAGTAGATTTAGTTATAACTTATAGAGTAGTAAAACTACTTGTTACACCTTTTAACAAACAAGAGGCGTTTAAGTACGGTATTATAGATAAAGACGGTAAAGTTTTAAGAAAGTATAGAACACTTAAAACTACAGCTGAAAAAAAATCATACACTATATTACATAGGTTTGTATTTAATCTAAAAAGAATATTACAAAAAGTAGGACTTGGTGGAAGACTAGGTACCTTTGCTGTCGCTCTTGCTACATTATTAAGAGAAGATAAGAACTATGTTGAACACAAATCTTTAATAGAAAGTGCTGTCATATCTTATTTAAAAGAAACTAATCAATATGATAATTTGTTAAATGAAGAAGGTGAAGTATTGACATTTGAACCAGAACAAGAAGTTGCATACAATTGTTTTGGTATTGATGTTTATGAAGTAGATAATAAATTAATATCGGAGAACGAATATGCCAAAACATTATAAAGAAATGATGGACGAATTGATTAACAAGATGGACGAAGACGCTCCAACAAATTCTGTTGCTAGTGGAGGTGTAGATTTAAATCCTACTGGCGCTAGAATGTCACCAAAGATGATGAAAAGAAAAAAAGAACAAGGTGATGAACAAGATGATATTACTAAAAAAATTAGTAAGATGGTTAAAGCAAACGAAGATAATAACAATGTTATCTTAAAACAAGTTAATGAAAGTCTATCTAAAGTAGAAGATAAGTCAGACGAAAAACTTGGTCTTAAACAAGACGTAGAGGTTGTTGAGAAAGAATACAAAACTTTCCGAGACAAGTATAATGCCTAAAAAAACATTTAAAGAATACATTAACTATGTAGGTGGTTTTGGATTATCGTATGCTCATAGTGCGATCAAACCAATTGCTAGTCTAGGCGATACTCCACCAAAAAGTCATAAGTTTGGTAGAACAAGTGCTGGTGTAAACTTAAACGCTGACACAAAAAGAGTACCTAGAAAGCCTGGTCAAAAGGCTGGTAGTGATAAACATAGTGATTTATATACTGATGAAAATCCTAAAGGTACAATACATGGTTTAGGTTTTACAGATGCTGCGAAAGCTAGACAATCTGTAAATAAGATTAAAGGTTCTGGTAAGACACACGCACATAAGATGCAGGCGGCTATAGCAATGTCACAAAGAGCAAAAGTTGCTAGTCAAAGAGCGAAAGATTCACAAAAGAAAAAAGACTTAGGTCAAGCTCACAGAGTTTATCAGAGATACATAGATACAAACAAAAAGAGTAAGGATTAAAAATGGAAATAATAGTAGCTTTAGCAATGAAATTTTGGCAGTGGAGTATATTAATAGCTGTTGTAATCATTGGAGCGATCATCAACTTCACAGATAAGAGAGCAAAACCAAAACTTAAATTTAATTATAAAGGTATGCCTCACATAAAACCATTACCAATCAAAACAAAGGGTAAAGGTTTTTGGAAAGCAATCGTAATGTGGTTATTGTCAACTAGAAATTGGGAACTAACACAAGATTGGAAATACAATATAGATGGTACTGAATATGTAATACCAAAAGGTTTTACATTTGACGGTGCAAGTATACCTAAATTTTTAAGAACTTTTTTCTCACCAGTAGGTGTATTACTTATTGGTGGACTTGTACACGATTATATGTACAAGTACACATACTGTAAACCAGTGAGTGCGAAAGGAGCACTACTTGTTGTAGATCAAAAAAGAGCAGATCAAATCTTTAGAGATATAAACATAGTAGTTAATGGATTTTATACTATGAATTATTTAGCATACTGGTCATTAAGAATAGGTGGCTTTGTTGCGTGGAATGGTCATAGAAAAAGAGATAACAAATAAAGGAGTAAACTTATGGCTTGGATAAAAGCAAGAGCAAAAGAAATGTCAAGTTGGTCAGGCGCTAGTCTGGTTGCACTTGGCGGCCTTATCATATTAGGCGGTCCGTTCGTAAATATATTAGCTTGGGCAGCTGTGATATGGGGTATTATATCCATTTGTAAGAAAGACTAATTTATGTTAGGAATTAGATTATTTTTAATTGGAATACTCGCCAGTGCTGTAATAGGTGCTGGCGTGTATGTTATGAAGTTAAGAAGTGATAACGCTATACTAAAAGCAAACGCTATCAAAATGGAATCAGCAATCGCTGACCAAAAAACACTCATAGAAAATCAAAAGAAAGACTTCCAAGAAATACTAGACGCTAACAATAAAATGAATGAACTCGTTTCTGTTTTAAAGAAAGACCTTGAAGATTTAGACAAAAGGTTTAATAAGAAGAATAGAGATGTAGGTAAACTCGCTATTGCTAAAACAAAGTCAATAGAGAGAATAACAAACGGTGCAAGTGCATTGGCTACAAGATGTATTGAAATAGCTAGTGGCTCGCCATTAACAGAGGCAGAGAAAAATGCTACAAAGAAATCTGAAATCAATTCGGAATGTCCTAGTATTGCTAATCCTAACTACGTTCCTTACTAATTGTAGTGGCGTAAAACAGTTAGAGATTTTTAAAGAAGAAGTACCAAGAGCAAAACTAAATTTAGAAAAACCTACACCACTTGAATTAGAAAATTTAAGATGGATTAT